>Ga0114919_10002397_pt1 | contig 15173 bp, 13 predicted proteins | sample BlataG_FD_88682 | JGI IMG/M metagenome (GOLD analysis project Ga0114919, IMG submission 88682) | Deep subsurface microbial communities from Black Sea to uncover new lineages of life (NeLLi) - Black_00105 metaG | ecosystem: Environmental > Aquatic > Marine > Oceanic > Sediment | place: Atlantic... | reverse complement strand
GACTTTATAAAGCTGCAGCCCCTTATCGATCTCGGTGGCACTGAGTGTTTTGCCCACAGGGTCATCGAGTTTTATCAGACTTTCGATGCCGGCAAGACAATCGGCTATTTTATTTTCGTCAAAGGCCAGGCGTTTCAGCAAAGGTGCGGCCAAGCCGGCCTTTTCGGCGGCGGCCAGGTCCTGTTTGTTGGCTGAGATGATTTCATCGCTGCGCTGCTTCAGGGCCTTGGCGATTTCGGCCAATGCGCTGTTCTTTACATCAGTCTTAATTGCTGCCAATTGGATTGAGGCCGATTTGGCCGCTGCAATTAGTTCGGCAATACCCATTTTCGATTTCCTATTGACTATTTACTATTGACTATTTATTATTTACTCTTGATTACTTATAATCCGATTTAATTGTAAATGGTCGATGGTCGATTGTCAATTGTATCGCGGGCGTAGCTCAATGGCAGAGCATCGGCCTTCCAAGCCGAGTATGTGGGTTCGATCCCCATCGCCCGCTTTTGCATAAGACCGGCAAACTAAAGCATTAAAATGCCTTGCGAGGTACCGCAGGCAGACAGGAAAAAAACCTCTTTAGGCTAAAGATAAGTGTTGACTTTTGCCGGTCAAGTGTAATATAATGATGTTTTGGTGGAGTATATTCTTTCATCTCTCAAGGATATTCTCTTAAGTAATGTGAGGGATAGTAGATTTATGGCCATTGCGGCCGAGGAGTACAGTAGTGAGTACAGGTACAGTAAAGTGGTTTAACGGAAGCAAAGGATACGGTTTTATCAGTCCCGACGACGGTTCTGCGGACCTGTTTGTCCATCACTCGGAGATAAAAGTGAGCGGCTATGCCTCGCTCAACGAGGGACAGAAGGTCGAGTTCGAGGTCGGTGAGGGCAAAAAGGGGCCGTGTGCGGTCAACGTAGTGCCCGGCTGAAAAAGGCAAGATTTCGTAAAACCAGAGGCCCTGCATATATGCGGGGCCTTTTTTGTTGTCAGGATTGGTTCCGTAGGTTGCTGTTTTCCAGGGCCTTTTGCAAGCTCTTTTTTCCGCGGAAAACAGTTAAAAGTGAGTCCCTTTTGCCTCTCAGTTTATGCTTCGCTGTCAATTTCGGCCTTTTCCATAGGCCGTATTTCAACGTGAAATGCACTCAAAGGCAATGTTTGGCTCGTTTTTTCCCTTGCTTTTTGGCTCAAAAAAGCGTACAGTGGTATTGTTTGTAGATGCTTTTCTAAGGAGGTATGTTCATGCCTTTATTAAAAGATGGACAAGCTATTCGTGAAACCTATGAGGTAGAACGCTACCTCGGTGAAGGGGCTTTCGCGGAAGTTTATCGAGTCCAGCATCGCTTCCTTGGAAGGCACGCAATGAAGGTCTTCAAGACCAAGGGCATGACACTAGACGAAATCGAGGAAATGCTTGGTGAAGCAGTTTTACTGTCCCGGATAGGTCATCCAAATATTATCCGTGTCTTTGACGCCAATGTTTTGGAAATATCAAGAGCTACCTTTGGTTATTTCACTATGGAATACATACCTGGTGGTACTCTTGACCGATATTGGCGCTCTTATGAAAACAAGCTGATGCCGGTTGACGAGGCTATTAACATTTTTAAGCAAGTCTGCTCAGGGCTGGCTGCTGCACACAGCGAAACCCCACCTATCATTCACCGCGACATAAAGCCCCAGAATATACTCATCGGCTATGATAGTGGCGGGATGCGTGTCAGGGTAAGCGACTTCGGATTGGCCAAGCGAGTTAATCCTATGACGCTACTGGCCAGCGCCAAGGGAACTCTGGGCTTCAAACCCCCTGAATCTTTAGACAATTTTGATTCCTGTGCTGCTGATGTTTGGGCGCTTGGTACAACATTATACCTTCTTCTGACAGATAGATTGCCATTCCCTGGTCTCGATGAAAGAAGTACTTCAAACGCCACACGTTTTATGCAGCCATTCCGACTTGCAAGTCTCTACAATATTCAAGTGGACCCTAATTTGGATTCTATAGTTTCTCGATGCTTGGCAATAGAACCTGATGATAGATATTCTGATGCCGTGGAGCTACTAAAAGACCTCGGAAGTTGGAAGCCAGTACAACTGCACAGAACACCAGCACCTAACAGCATCAGAGAAAATAGTTCTAAGGCCGTTTTTGGAGAGTATTCTCCAGTTGACAAGGCTGCTACCGCGGAAATAGTAAGGAAGGCTCTAAAACTCTCCATGGAACCCGGCAAACTTCCTTTGGCAGCAGATATTTTAGAAGAGGCTATTAATAAAGACCCTGATCTGCGCCAGCAGTACGGTTCACAGCTCAAACTCTGGCGGCGGGGTATCTCAATGTGATAGCAAACCGCAATAATGGCTTACGACAGAAATAACATATGGTCGACAGACAACTATTGCGAAACCTTACTGAAGGTTGCTACCCCAGAGCTGTATAGACGCAATGCCTTTCGGATTCTCGGCCTCCCCATAAGTCTTACTCTGCGCGAGATAGAACGGCACCGAAAAAAACTCGAAATGATGGCGAAACTGGATATTGACTCTTCTGGCCGAAAGCAGAGAGGCTATTTGCCTTTGGACCCGCCTCCAGATCGAGACTCGATACGGCAGGCGATGGAGCACCTACGGGAGCCAGAAAAGCGCTTAATCGATGAGTTTTTTTGGTTCTGGCCACTAACAGCGGGCTTGGCCGAAGACAAGACCCTTGAGCTATTGTCAAAGCAAAACATTGATGAGGCCCTGAATATCTGGAAGAAAAACGAGAAAGAAGGCTGTTGTGTATCTACTCATAATCTGGCTGTTTTCCACCATTTGGCTGCTCTTGATAAGGAAAAAGACTCGGCTGGGGAGACTCTGTCTGGAGAGGAGCTTGATAGGTGCCAATTACTCTGGAAAAGTGCATTTGAAGAATGGCAGAAACTGCTGGAAGACGTTAAGTTCTGGAGCCTGCTTACCGACCGAATCCGAGTTCTTAATGACCCTCGTTTAACATCTGAAACTGCAAGAACTATTTATAACTCGCTACCGAAAGCACTTCTATTGATAAATGCAAAGCTTGCCGTGCGCGCAGCAGAAGAGGACAAGGATGCTGTTGAGCGACATATGCAGTTGATGAAAGATTATGGTTTTGAGGAGAGACTGCTTCAAGATGTTCTTCACAAAGCTGCTTCGCCAATTCGCGAACGTATAAAGATTCTTTGTGCCCCAGTAACTCATAAAGCTGAGGAAAATCCTCAGCAGGCAAATCAACTCGCCCGTAACCTTCTTACGGAAACCAAACCATTGCTAAAAGTTATCGATGTGCTTTTACCTAAGGGATCGGCCATAAGGGAGAGTTTGCATGACGAAATCACCGAAACTGTCCGAACTTGCACGATAGCCTTCGGTAACGAAACAGCGGATTGGAAAGAATGTTTGTGGCTCATAGAGCAGACTCTTAAGATTGCGATTGGTACTTCACTGCGGATTCTCCTAAGAAAAGATCAAGCTTCTATCAAGAAGAATATAAAAGACGAAGAAACATTCGGCAATCTAGAACCGATTGATAAAGCTCCAACTTTAGGATCTGTTTTTGGACTAGGTTTACATGTTTATGGTCATACTGATATTGATGTTGATACTAAGTCATATTTAACTACATATTATTTTACTGTTTTGGCTATTCCGTTATTTCCGTTATGTCGTTATCGAGTAATTCCAACAGCAGGAGGATATAGTTTCTTGGGTAAAACCCCCCTCAGAACTTTTGACAAGTGGCACCTTGCCATTTCTATTGCTATAATTTCCATTATTGCACTATCCATAATGTTTAGTAGTGAATCAGGATATTCAAACAGCTCGACTTATTCAAATTATAAGCCAAATTACAGAAAAACCTATGGAAGTCAAACCCTTTTGCCAGAAATTAATACGAGCAAAGCTAACCTCAAAAAGATGGAAGCTGAATTACAAGAAATGGATTCCAGCTTAGAAACATTATCAATACGCCTTAAAACCCTAAAGACTCGAATTGATAGATACGAGTCTGATGCAGCTAACGGATTATACGTAAATGAATACAGCTATAATGAAGCGATTAACAGTCACAACGAATTGGTTAAAAAATATAATAATTTGTCACTTAGTCAACGAATCCAGTACACTACTTATGAACAAAAGCTTAAACAGGTAAATGAAATGATAGACCGGTATAACAGAAGTGCCCGTTAGCACTACCTTTGACCCGGACTTGTACAAGAATATTAAATGGATATGAGGTATTTTTAATAATGAGAAAAAAAGACAAAAAGCCAAGGCATTCAAGTAAAATCAACATAAATATGCCTGGCAACATCTTTGGGAATATGAAGCCGCCAAATTTACAAGCGATTTCTCAACAAAAAAAGGCTGTATGTGAAGTTCTCGACTGCGAACTTCCCAAAATGATAGGATTACTTGCTGACATTGCAACTTGTTTATGGCGGATGAGGGACAAGTTCAAAAAGATCAACATAGATGATTTGCCCGATGAAATTACCAAAGCCAATCGACATCTTGAATCTATCTGGGATACGCTGAAAAGCGCCAAAGTAGAGATTCGCGGCCACACCAACGAAAAGTATGTTCCAGGTATGGCCCTAAAGGTAATTGCCTTTCAGCCAACATCTTCTGTTCAGACCGAAAAGATTGCAGAAACAATTAAACCTTCCGTTTTTTATAAGGATATATTGATTCAGGTGGGAGAAGTAGTTGTTGCAACACCTGATACAGCAGAATTGAAAAGGAATGGCAATATAAAAAATATCAGTGAGTACAAAGAAAGGAATACAGAATGAGAACAACAATCGACTATGGTATAGACCTTGGTACGACCAATAGTGAAATAGCAATATTCAGGGAAATGAAACCAGAGGTTATACCGAATAGTAGGCGTGTTGGGTCACTTATTACACCATCCGCTGTTTGGATAGACAGAAAAAGCCGAGTGCGTGTTGGCCATGATGCATACGAAAAGTATTGGGATGACTCAGATAACGCCAAGATTGAGTTTAAGCTTTTGATGGGTCAGGGGGAAAAAGGCAAACAAGCCTTTCCTGCAAGCGGCCAGGAGAAACTTCCAGAAGAGTTATCTGCAGAAGTCCTTAAGTCTCTGAAGGCTGACGTTCGTTCATACACGGGCGAAGAAATCACAGTTGCAGTCATTACCGTTCCCGCAGCTTTTGAGGTTGATCAGTGCGATGCAACAAGAAAAGCCGCTGAACTTGCGGGTTTTATCTCCAGCCCGCTACTGCAAGAGCCTGTCGCTGCTGCATTGGCCTATGGCTTTGATAAAATCGATGAAAACGTATTCTGGATGGTCTATGATTTTGGAGGTGGCACCTTCGATGCAGCAATCATTCAAGTTCGTGATGGTTTAATTCAGGTAGTAAATCATGCTGGAGACAACTACTTGGGCGGCCAAAGAATTGACTGGGATATCGTCGAAAAGAAACTAATTCCGGAATTGACGAAACAATATGTTTTAACCGACTTCCGTAGAGGTGATAATCCGGACTGGAAGTCAGCAATTGCAAAGTTGAAAATGGCGGCTGAGCAGGCGAAGATAGAAGTCTCTCGCAAACAACAAGCAAGTCTTATTTGGTTTGACCCACCTCTATGCCAAGACGAAAAAGGTCAAGTCGTGGACTTTGAATATGAATTAACGCCAGAAGATGTAGAGGAAATTATATCACCATATATTGCTCGGACCTTCAATTTAAGCAAGAAGGCTTTATCGGAAAGCAATTTATCGCCACAGAATATCGAAAAGGTCATAATGGTTGGAGGAAGCTCTCTTTTTCCATGGCTGCGAGATAAGCTAAGTGCCGAACTTGGAATCCCTCTTGATTTTAGCATTGACCCAATAACCGTAGTTTCTCAAGGAGCTGCTATTTTTGCTGGCACGCAAAAGCTCAAAGGGATTGGAGTGGAAGTTCCTGCCGGTTCTTTCAAAATCGACTTAGAGTATGAACCTATTGGCAGCGATACCGACCCGCCTGTTGGGGGTCGAGTCGTACACCCTAAAGGCACCAGTCTGGAAGATTACACAATAGAATTTGTAGAAACGACAAGTCAATGGCGAAGTGGTAAAATCGTTCTTAAAGAGAACGGCACTTTTATGACGGAAGTACATGCTGAAACAGGAAGAAAATGTGATTTTCTCATAGAGCTTTGTGACCCAAAAGGTGCCCAGCAGCAAACAGTTCCGGATCGTTTCACGTACACGGTTGGCGTGGTAATGACCAAACCTATTCTTACCCATTCAATAGGTGTTGCTATGGCAAACAATAGACCTGACTTCTTTTTTGAAAAAGGGGATACACTGCCAGATACGCAGCGACGCATCCACTATACGACTCGTCCGGTGCGAAAGGGGCAAAAAGGGGACATAATCCGAATCCCATTCATTGAAGGGGAAAACCAAAAGTTGGCCGATCGAAACGACCACATTGCGGACTTGGTAATTAAAGCAGATGATCCTAAAGTACATCGCGATGTTCCTGTCGGAAGTGATGTCGAAATTACCATTCACATTGATGAATCCAGGATTATTACAAGCAAGGCATATATTCCAATCCTTGATGAAACGTTCGAAAAAGTAATCGAATATGATGATAAGAAAACGGAAACCGTAGACGAGCTTCAAGAGAATTTTAATCGTGAGAAAAAAAGATTCGAAGAAGCTTGCCAAAAGGCTCGTCATGTAAGTAACCCTGAAGCAGAGAAGGTGCTGGAAAGAATTGAACAGGAACAAATCACTGAAGAAGTTCAATCATTGTCAGAGGCATCTGAAGGAGATTTATGCGCGGCTCCTCAATTCCAGAACCGACTTGTTGAGTTGAGAGAAGCAATTGATGACGTCGAAAATGCAATAGAGTGGCCCGTGCTTATTCAGGAGGCCGAACGCACACTTGTAGACACGCGACAGTTTGTGAACGCATCCGGTGAGCCTGATGAAAAGACAAATTTGAGAATGTTAGAAGATGATATGCAAAAAGTTATCGATTCAGGCGACCCTGAACTGTTGCGGCGACATATTGAAAAAATAGAGTCAGTCGGTATACAGGTGGCACTCCGTCGGCCTGAGATTTGGATCAGCTGGCTTGAGTATTGCGAAGGGCGAAAATCAAGCATGGAAAATATCAGCCAGGCCGAACAGCTTTTTGACCAAGCCCGGCGTGCAATAAACAACGATGAAATTGAAAGTCTAAAAGCTGCGGTTCGTCAATTGCTCGGTCTTCTACCGGAAGAACAACAGCAAGAGATTCCTGGATATAGCGGAACAACTATTAGGCTAAGAGACCTGTGATTCAGATGGTGATCCGATGAATGAAATTGACCCTATCCTATTGAAGCTGGATAAGCTCATCAGTTTGTCTCGACTGAAAGAAGTAGCATTCATAGTGAGCACCGACCTTACAGCAAGAATCTCCAAAATGGCCGAAGTTCTCAAGCGGCTTAAACCTGGCGCATATTTATTAGGAACCGGCCCCTCGACTGTGGGCATAATTCCGCTTACTGTTGATGAAGTAGTGCTGGGCCGCTCAGCTACAATTCTTGAGGAACCAACAGAGGCAATTATCGACTACACTGCCACCGATACACTGTACTTTGTGCCGAGAGAGGTTTCGAGGGCTCACGCAAAGGTTATAAGACATATTACTGACTCAGATATGGAATACGTGGTGGTAGACCTGAAAAGTACCTGTGGAACATTTGTCAATGGGACCCACATTGATCCCAATGAGGAAGGTGTAATACTATCTCATGGAGATGTAGTGTCTCTTGGACCATCTTTGATCAGTACGTATCTGTTCTACACAGTTAACGAAATCTGAATCTCATAAAAGAAAGTTGACGAAATAATAAACACCCACGGCGGCTGGCCAATAAATTGCCACGCTCTCACTGCTCGGCGCAGGTGTCGTTCGGCTGCGCTCACGACAGGCGGTGATGTTGAGGAGACGCTGAATTTTCAGTATTTTGCTTTTTTTTATTTTAGGCTTGATATAAAACGGATTATCGCCGATATTGCTCACAGCAGCCGGGATTTAATCCTTGACTGAACCAATGTTTTTTGGTATGGTACAAATTGGTGAGGGAAGGAGGAGGTTTGGAGATGCCCAGAAAAATGGCTAAGTCCTCTAACAAAAACATTTCAAAGTCAATGTCCTTTAGGATTTGCGTATATCCTTCACAATTTGACAAACGCTACTTTACCGCACATTGTCTGGAACTCGATGTTATCGGGCAGGATAAAACGTTTGAAGGTGCAGTTTCGCAGTTATTAGAAGCGATTGAGACCCAATTGGAAGTCTGTAGAGAAACTGGTGCGCAGTTGCAGTTTTTTGCGCCTCCTATTGTCTGGCATAAGTATGCACAGGCCAAAAAAGCCAATCGGAAGATTCCCGGCGAATTGATGGACCGGATTATTGAGCAAGCCAACCGCCGCCTTGGCTACAAGAGCCCGGCAGGCGTTGATAACAGGATTGATAGTATTGTCGGAACAAAAGAGGTCATGGATGAATGTCTGGCGGCCAGCGCGTAAGATCATTTCGCCACATCAAGAAAAAGCTTAAAGAGCTTAATATTTCTTGGCATCCTGCCAAGGGAAAAGGTTCACATGGGTCTTTCGTTGGGCCGGACCAACAAACGGGCAAGCTGCACGCATTTCCTATACCCAGAAATCAACAAAGAGAAATTAATAATGATTATTTCAGCAGGCTTCGGAAACGTTTTGGGTTAGAGGGTAAAAAATGGATTAAATTTTTTGATTCTAAGTAGGAGTATTTTTCCTGACCTTTGCCTTGGCGAGGCTTTCTCTCATCGACGCTCAGTTCTCTGTGGCTGCTCGGCTTTGGTGCCGTTCGGCTTCGCTCACGACAGGCGGTGATGTTGAGGAGAAAGCGAAAAGTTTAGGACGTGGCTCGTCGCACGTATTTTGTATCTCGTTGGTGGCAGCCGACTGCGTCGGCAAGTAGTTTAACTTCTTATACGATAAGCAATTAAATAAGTTTTATATATTAAATCGGTCAGTTTGAGTTACAAAACAATGTTTTGCTCCACATATCATTGCCTGGCATTTGCAAAAGTTGTATAATCTGAGGCGACAAGTGAATAGTTTTCAGTACTGGACTTTTAGCGTCTCGTCCGAAATGGGCACAAATTAAATCAGAGGAACGCGCAAAAGTCGAAGTTCCTAATAAAGATGCCTGGTGGTATCAAGCATAAAGTTTATGCTATAAAGGAAAAGTTCAATGAACCATCTTAAAAAAACCGTTTTGACCCTGACCGTAATGTTGTTGGCCGGTTGCTCAGTTGAAAAGGATTTTCCATCCCTGGGGCAGGGCCAAATGGCAGGACGCGTGACCGAAAACAGTGTGATTCTTCAGTCACGCCTCACCAGAGGCACCGAACTGATCGAAGGGGACTTGCCCGGCACCGAGGGCGCCGCGTACTTTCAAATTTCCACAAAGAAAGATTTTGCCGGCTCCTTTAGGACCGAGTGGCTCGACGCTTGGCCCGACTACGATTATATAATAAAAATAAAAGTCGCGGGCCTGACTCCGGCAACAAGGTATTACTATCGCCTCGTTTACGGCCCCGGTCGGGAAAACACCCGAACGGCAAAAACCTGCACGTTCAAAACACTGGGCGGCGCAGAAAAGGTAAGCTTTGCCGTCGTGACAGGCATGAACTATTTCTTCTTCCAGGAAGGAAACTATCGCAAAGACGGCGGCTACAAGGGACCCGACAAACACCTGGGCTATCCGGCCCTTGCAAGTATATTGACACTAAAACCCGACTTCTTCATCAGCACCGGTGACACCGTTTACTTCGATCATCCCGCGAAAAAGGGCGACAAATTCACCGGCCTTGCCTGGTCGGACCGAGCAAAGACCGAACCTGAAATGAGAAGAAAATACCACGAACAATTCGCTCAATCCCGTTTCGCCGAACTGTTCGCAAAGGTCCCCACGTACTGGGAGATCGACGACCACGAATACCGCTATAACGATTGTGATAATACTTCCGACAAAGAACCATCCCCCCAGCTTGGTCAAAAAAACTACCGCGAGCAGCTACCCGTCGTCGATCCCGCCGACCCTGACGCCTTAACCTACGGCACCTTCCGCATCAATCGACATCTGCAGATCTGGACCCTCGAGGGCCGCCAATACCGCTCACCGAATAAAATGAAAGACGGTCCCGGAAAATCCATCTGGGGAAAAGAACAAACATCCTGGCTAAAGAAAACGCTCCTGGCTTCGGACGCTACCTTCAAAATACTCGTCTCTCCCACCCCCCTGGTAGGCCCCGATGGAAGCAGCAAAAAAGACAACCACACAAACATAGGCGGCTTCCAGCACGAGGGAAATGAGTTCTTCCAATGGCTAAAAGACAACCGCTTCGATAAACAGAATTTCTACATCTGCTGTGGCGACCGGCATTGGCAGTACCACGCAATCCACCCGAGCGGCTTTGAGGAATTCTCCTGCGGCTCCATCGTAGAAGAAAATTCCCGCCTTGGCGTTAAAGCAGGCGACCCAAAATCAACAGACCCGGAAGGAAAAATCAAACAGCCCTACTGCGTCCTGGAACCCATCAAGCCATACCCGGGCTTTTTGCTCGTATCAGTGATACCCGACGACTCGAAAAGAAGCGCAGTCGCAGAGTTTGCCTTCTACGACGAAAACGGCAATCTCCGCTACTCGGAAACAAAGAGGGCAAAATAAAAAATTAATTTCAATGTTACAGCACTTTATTGCTAACAGATTTATGGGGGCAAAAAATGGATATCCAATTAACAAGTTCGGCTTTTGACGAGCAAGGCATGACCCCTTCAAAGTATCAAGTACTCTCAGTTTTCTGACCTTTTTTGTAGGCTTGCCCTTGTAAGTCCAGCGTTTGATCTTATTGTAAAATTCTTCATACTGCTTTTCGGCTTTTAGCAAATAGCCCAGTTGACCGATTCGTCCGAACCGTGATTCATTCCGGCTCTCATAAGACAGGTTATAACAATGCCGACACCCGAAATAGTCTGCGCTGGGCGCTTTATAAGGCTTTGCTACCCTTCGCCTTGAGTTTGACCATTTTAGCCCTTGATTTATAGTTTGGAGAATGTACAATTCTATAAAATTTCAGGGAAATCTTTGAGGGGATATGGAAATGCAAGTGGAGCTAAAGAACAATAAGTTGATTATCACAATTGACGTAAATCCGAAGCCGACACCATCATCAAGCGGTAAGACATTGGTTGTAGCCAGTTCGCACGGCAATCAGCAGACAGCGGTAATGATTGACGGCAAGCCGGTAATTGTCGGCGTAAACGCCTATGTCCGAAAGTAAAGAGGTCGAGCGTTTGGCCAAACCACTTACGCTCTTACTGCTCGGCTTAGGCGGCCTGGCCTTGCTGAGGAAGCGCCGCACTTAAGGTAAACATTTTGCCGAACCAGGTGCTGTGAGCATAGCGCCTGTGTCAATTTTTTATGGTGCCAAGAAGTAGCCCAACCAGCCCACAGAATCTCACAGAACGCCTCTTATAGGGATTTTACGCTTGTAGAATCGCCGAACTGGTCTTGGTCTGAGTCCATAGAGCCTATTTTTCAAAATCGACCTTAAAATCCGCTCAAAACCCCTTTTTATAATCTCCCGAGCCTGCCAGTTAAACTCTTCTTCATCCAATGCCTGTACCTGCCTCTTTCTGGTCTTGCTGTTCGTCTTAGCATATATAGCTGTTGTCGTCGGGCTGGCGTGTCCGGCCCGGCCTTTGACTTCACAAAGGTCGTTCCATATAGGGGTGGTGGAATTTTTGGTAAGCGGATTTGGCAGTAGTGCTCGTAACAGTTGCTTTTCTCATGCAAATATGGTTTTATATGACGAAGTGAGAATGCAGGAGGTCGGCAAGACTATTGGTTAATGGGATTTGCCACCTGTTATCAAAGTGGAATTGAAGGGTTTAGGACTTTTCATAGATGCGAAATGTCATCTAAAAAGGAGTAGTCCAGATGTTCACATCGCTCTCTATAATCCGGCAATATATCTATATAATTCTAATCGGTGGCCTTATCGTAACGAGTGTAGCATATGCTGCTGGTCAAGGTCCCTTCTGGCCCCAATTTCACGGGCCGAACCGAGACAACCTTTCTACTGAAAAAGGTCTTTTGAAGAAGTGGCCCGAGGAAGGGCCTGCCCTGCTCTGGACAGCCAAGGGCCTGGGACATGGGTATTCCAGCGTATTGATTGCGGCAGGAATGGTCTACACAGCCGGTAACATTGAAGGAGACACCGTCATCACCGCCTTAGGCTTGGATGGCAAGGTTTTGTGGCAAGTAAGAAACGGCAAAGCCTGGACTGGAGACCATCCCGGCACTCGTGGAACACCAACTATCGACGGGGACCGGCTCTACCATGAAAGTGCCCTTGGCAATGTAGTCTGCCTGGAAGCCAAGACAGGAAACAAGATTTGGCAGTTGAATATCCTCGATAAGTTCAAGAGCAAGAATATCAGGTGGGCCTTATCTGAATCGTTGTTAATTGATGGAGAACACGTTATATGTTGTCCGGGAGGACCTCAAACCTGCATGGTTGCACTGGCCAAAAATACTGGAGCAGTCGTTTGGAAAGCACCCAGCACGAATGAGCTGGCAGGCTACGCCTCCCCGATTATCGCTGAGTATAAAGGATTGCGAATTATCATCACGCTTACCCTTAAAGCAATGATTGGTGTAAATGCCGACACCGGTGAGCTTCTATGGCATGTCAAACACGTCTCGTATGCGGATGAGAATGTCTTTACTCCCATCTATCACGACGGCCATGTATTTATCAGCAGTATCAAGGCAGGTTCGGTCAAGTGGAAGATTAATGTCAAAGACGGCAAAGCGTCAGTTGAAGAGATATGGCGTTCAAAAGAACTCGATAATCACCACGGCGGAGGCGTGTTAGTCAACGGTTACATCTATGCGTCAAGTTGTATCTACAATGGGCCCAAGTGGGTCTGCCTGGATTGGGAAACCGGCGAGAATAAGTATGTAGATGAGGGCGTCGGAAAAGGCTCGCTCACGTATGCTGATGGAATGCTGTACATGTTAAGTGAAGGTGGCGTTGTCGGTCTTGTTCAGCCAGCTCCTGCCAATTATGAACTGATTAGCTTATTCAAGATTCCTAAAGTTGGAAAAGGTCCCAGCTGGGCCCATCCCGTCGTCTGTGGCGGCCGCCTGTACATCCGCCACGGCGAGTTCCTTCATGCATACAGTGTCCGCTGAAAACAGCCGGCGTCATAGTCCACCGTTTTTCGGTATCCTGCAGCTATCCCCTGTATCATACGTAGTAGAAGTGGTTATCGCCATGTTATAAGTTCAAAATATGGAAATACTATTATATAGAATCTTGTTCCCTCCGCGAGGCTAACCCCCGCTCAGGGCAGTTCTGTAAAATTTCCTGAGCCGGTCTAACCTCCTCTCCCAAATCGGGCTCAGAACTTGCCTAAAACTTGATTTCGGGGCTTATTTGTGACTCCTGCAAAAAAATCTTTTTTTATGGGACTTTTTGCTTGACATTTTTGTTTCAACCGGATAGATTATTCGTGGTGGAAGGTGGTGCAAAAGGTTGTTTTTTTGTTACCTGCCAAGCCTTCCCCATAGCGAAAACCAAAGGAGCTGTTTTTGGCAATAAGGAAAAGGGAGATGACAGGAGGTCGGGAATGGATTCCGAAAGAGCGATTACTCACCGACGTGAGGGGGTTTTCCTGCACTTGTCTTGGTGCTCTGCCCGTAACCGGCCGTTTCGGTGAAAATTTGAAAGCTCCCACATTCCCAGGTCCCCGCCGTGTTAGTTGGCTGTCAGAGTATAGCCTGCGAAGACTTTATGATTATGTATATACACGGATGTGTTACATATTTAGAACCTGCGAATGCTAAACTGATATTAGAAAACTTTACTTTTTAAGGGACTGAATTGTGGTAAGAAAATGGGCATTTTTCAGGAGCCCGAATGTGGACAAACTTGGGGCGAAGCTCCAAAAGGGAAAATCAACAGCACCAAATGAGCCACTCCAACTCGAAATCGACGAACACAAACAAGCCCAGGAGCGCATCAGGCAGCAGGCCGACGAGTTAGTGGCTGCCAACGAACAACTCCGGCACGAAATTAGAGAGCGCAACCTAACAGGGAGCTCACTCAGGCATCTGCTTATCACACTAACGAAGACCGAGGAGCAACTCCAACATGAAATCACCAAACGCAATCAAGCCCAGGAGCGCCTCAAGCAGCAGGCTGCCGAGTTAACAGCTGCTAACGAACAACTACAATGCGAAATCATCGAACGCAAACAACTGAGAGAGAAGCTGCTGGAAAGCATTGTAGAGGCAGAATAATCAAAAGAAAAAAGCGGGATTCAAACCGTATAAGCAGAGTTTTTTGAAGAACATTATTCTATTGCTTTTCATCACCCTCCTCCGAGGCCAGATTCTTTTGTTTGGGATCTGGCCTCTTTTATTCTTGCATTAGCCTATCGCTGAACACGGGGAGCCTTTGCTGCTGTCGTTCTTGCGACCTTCCCGAAGGCTTCAATCTTGCCAAGCCCGAAGCTGCTTAACTTCATCGGTAACCTACCCACAGAACCTCACAGAATGTCTATAACACCGCCCATTTAGTTCTAATTTGCGTTAAAATCCCAAACTACCATTCAGCTTTTGGGTTTGCCTGTTTTTGGGTATTATTTGTAAGCTGGTTTGTAAGGAACGTTGTTCTGATTCTGCAAGTTGTTATTCTAAGAGCAGTTAAGCTTTTACCGCGTCGGATTGTTAGTCCGATGCTGAGCCTATTGCCAGGGGCTGTTCACAAAGGCATCGTTGTTAACCGCCAATCCTGTGCTGCTAAACCATCGCCACAATTGAGCATCAGCCGCCGATACCATACTTGCTCATCAGGAAGCTCTCAAGCGTCTGGCGGTCGTTGCCTGAAAGGGCTTCGTTATAGCAATAGAACTCAGCGATCTGGCCGGCAAAATCGGCCGGGCCACTACCCGTGCCGTCATGGAACCTCGTTGCACTTTCTACATGTCCGAAGGCACAATCATCACTGTGATTATACAACTCGGCGATGGTGTCGTCAATGCCGATGGCTGTGCCGTTGACAAACCCTTCAAATGT
>Ga0114919_10002396_pt1 | contig 15177 bp, 9 predicted proteins | sample BlataG_FD_88682 | JGI IMG/M metagenome (GOLD analysis project Ga0114919, IMG submission 88682) | Deep subsurface microbial communities from Black Sea to uncover new lineages of life (NeLLi) - Black_00105 metaG | ecosystem: Environmental > Aquatic > Marine > Oceanic > Sediment | place: Atlantic... | reverse complement strand
GGATTGTGCCTCAAATCTAAGTACGAGTGCAGGCTGGGTATTAGAGGCTCTCACCAATCCCCACCCATCATCAAAGACAACCCTGACGCCATCAACATCAATTATTGTATAGTGTGTGCGGAATTCATCTTTGAGCCTATCTACGAGCTTAAATTTCTTAGAATCGGGGCATTCTACCCTAATTTCAGGTGTAGTATATGATTTGGGGACATCCGCTAAAAGCTCGATTAATGATTTACCCGTCTTGGAGAGTATCTCTAACAGCCTGCATGATGCGTAGATAGCATCATCATAACCAAAATACCTATCTGCGAAAAACATGTGGCCACTCATCTCTCCTGCCAAAAGTGCCTTGCTTTCCTTCATTTTACTCTTTATCAAAGAATGCCCTGTCTTCCACATAATGGCATTTCCGCCGTGGGCCTCAATGTCTTTATACATCCTATCCGAACTTTTAACCTCAGAAATAATTGTTGCTCCAGGATGATTTTCTAAAACATCTCTTGCAAACAGAAGCAAAAGCATATCTCCAAATACAATATTACCTGAGCTATCTACCACTCCAATCCTGTCTCCATCTCCATCAACTCCGATACCAACATTAAGGTTATGTTCTCTCACCTCTTTAATCAGATCTCTCATATTATCCAGTACAGTGGGGTCTGGTTCATGATTAGGAAAGGAGCCATCCATATCACAATAAAGATCGTGAAGGTCACAGCCGAGTGATTGTAAAATCTCTACCCCTACCGGCCCTGCTGTTCCATTTCCAGCATCAAAACCGACTTTGATTCCTGGATTGACGGTAATATCCCCTGTAATCCTCTCTATATATGGCTTAATGATTTCATGTGACGAATATGTTCCCTTTCCGCGTAAAAAATCTGCCTTTTCAATAATCTGTCGTACTTTTTGAATTTCTTCCCCGTAGATAGTATCAAACCCGCTGCATATCTTAAAGCCATTGTAATCAGGTGGATTATGACTTGCGGTAATCATAATCCCTCCATCAGCCTTGAGGTACCGTAGAGCAAAATAAAGGATTGGGGTAGGGCAAATGCCTATATCTACCACATTACAGCCACTGTTTATAAGGCCCTCTGCCACGTCATCTCGTATCTTGGGTGAACTCAGCCGACAGTCCCTTGCTAAAACAATCCTTTTTTCCCCTAACCGCTTAAAATAGGTGCCAAAACCTCTTCCCAAAATAACAAATTCATCTTCTCTAATGTCTTCACCAATTACACCCCGTATATCGTATTCTCTATAAATCTCTGGGTTCATATATCCCTCATTTAATTGTTGTCAGTGGACCGTTGTCCGTTGTTTCCGAATTCCGGAACTCGGAAGCCGTGAAAACTTTCTGCCATTATGTGCGGGCAGGCTTGTTTCCTAAAGGTGATATCTTAAAAAAATTCCACTCAAATACGTAGTGATGAATATACCAACGATTTTTGTGTTTTCCAATAATCTAAAACTACAACTGACCAATAACGACTGACTACGGACACTCTCTATTTTTTTTGAGAGTTACAAAATCTCATCCCTCCCCTGGGATCTTAGTAGCTCAACAAGCTTTTTCACATCTTGAGACCTTTCTCTTTTGCAGACCAAAAGGACATCCTCATCTTCTACAATAACCAGATCTTTTACACCCAAAAGTGCAACCGGCTTTTTCGTGCTATAAACAATACATTGAGAAGAATCAAAGTTAATCAACTCCCCTATGAAGGCATTGTTATTACGATCCTTAGGCCAATATTGAGCTGCAGATAGCCACGATCCTACATCATTCCAACCAAAATCCCCTTTTATCATTAAAACATGCTTTGATTTTTCTATAACGCCATAGTCAATAGAGATAGCTTCCATTTCTTTGTAGACATTGTTGATCACATCTGATTCTTCATCCGTACCAAGGGATGCCTTTATTTTCATAAGCCCTTTATAATTATGGGGGAGGTATTCCTCGATTTCTTTGAGCATGGTCGAGGTTCTCGCAATAAAGATACCGCTATTCCAAAAAAAGTTGTCCTGCTTGATAAAACGCCTGGCTATGTTTATGTCAGGTTTCTCATGAAAGGATTTAACAGAATATATTCCATTCTTGGTATCTCTTGCTTCATCTGCCTCTATATACCCATACCCAGTTTCCGGTCCCCGTGGAGGAATCCCTATGGTAACAATAAAATCCCCTTGAGATGCCTGATAGGCGCCTGCCATTATGGTCTGATGAAACTTTTTTTTATCCTCAATATAGTGATCTGCAGGCAGAACTACCATAACAGCATCTCTGGTATCTCTTTCTATAGCAAGGGCAGAAATACCTATTGCAGGGGCAGTATTTTTTCCAAAAGGTTCTATTATGATATTTTCTTCCGGTATCTGAGGAACTGTTTTTTTAACAGCATCTGCCTGGAAAAAGGTGGTTACTATCTTTATCCTGCTGATAGGTATAATAGGTTTGATGAGTTCAATTGTTTTTTTAAGAAGAATTTCGTCTCCGGTTATATTAAGGAGTTGCTTCGGCCTATTTTTTCTGCTCCTTGGCCAGAACCTGGTTCCACTCCCCCCAGCCATTATAACCGCATATAGGGAGTTATCTCTTCGCGAGCTAGTGATCATAAAGTCGCTCCATCTGGTTCTTTGAGGGGATATGAGTGCCTTTCTGAAGTGACTGGTGAGAGGGCGCCGTCTTTTCGCGGCTTATCAGTGGGGGAAACCGCAGGTCCCGCTTGCGGGACAATGCGGAGGGGGAAAGACTCCCCCGCAGATAAGTCGCTGAAAAGACCAGCCTGGGAACCTTGGAACTGAAGAAAAGCTCTCATATCATAGTTTACCTCATGACCATTTACCTTCGTGATGCAATCATCTATAGTGCCCTCATCCACTCTGGTCTGAGGTCTATTTTTCCTTGAAGGGCCATATCTATTAAATCAAGTGTTTGTTTTTTTTCTTTTGGGAGTCTGGCCTTGACCGGCAAATAGTTTGATGCATGATTTGAAAAGAAAAGACCGCCTGTAAGATTAGTGGCGGCTATCATTTCCCTTAATTCCATAAGCAACCCAGAATTATCAGGAAGCTCAAACCTACCAGATGAAATATCATCTGCTAAGGGAGTGCCAGGCATTATCATTAACGTCAGCGCACCAATGTAGTCGGGATCAATTGCGCTTAGGAGTTCTCCTGTTGCTTTTGAATGGATGAGCGAATTTTTTGCTCCAGCAATCCCTAAAAGAACAGTAACAGAAAGTTTAATACCTGCTCTTTTAACCTTTTTACCCATATCTGAAATTCTCTGTGCGTTAGCTCCCTTCTTGATGGCCTCCAATGTCTGATCATCGCCTGTCTCGATACCCATATAGATGATTCCCAAGCCCATTTCTCTCAAACTAATTAATTCTTCCTCGCTCTTCATCTTTATGCCTTTTGTATTAGCATAAATACCAACCCTTGTAACCCATGGGAGATGTTCCTTTATCCTTTCTAAAATCCATGTCAAACGGCGATAAGGAATGATCAGGGCATCACCATCCATGATAAAAAGCCTGTCTTGATCTCGCATGTACCTCGATGCAAAGAGGATATCACTCAAGATAATATCATTATCCTTGATCCGAAATCTTTTATCCTTGTATGAGCCGCAAAAGGTGCACTTGTTATGGGAACAGCCAACAGTGGCCTGAAGGAGAATGCTGTTTGCCTCGCTGGGTGGCCGGATACACATCCCCTCGTAGTGCATTCCATCACCTAAGTTGGTATAGCTCATAAAAATTACTCCTTACTGTTTCCTGAACAAAAGGATCGAGATAATGCCAGGTGAATCTTTACAGGACAGATAGTGGTTTTATGCATAATCCGTACATTATAGGGTTTTTACAGCGGCAGCACATACCTTCAACTCTGGTATTTTAGCGATTGGATCAAGTGCTGGATTAGTCAACCTATTTGCCGGTCCCTCAGCAAAGTGAAAGGGCATAAATATAGTCTTTGAAGGAACTCTATCTGTAAACTTGGCTCTGGTCTGTACTTTTCCTCTCCTTGAGCTTACTTCTACTAAGCCATTATCACTTATTCCTAATTTCCGTGCATCATCTGGGTTTATCTCCACAAATCCTTCCGGTACAATAGCGCTGAGTGGTTTGGAATGTCTGGTCATGGTAGCAGTATGGAAGTGATAGAGAAGCCTTCCTGTGGTAAGTATAAATGGGTACTCTTGATCTGGCAACTCTACTGGCGGTTTATACTCTATGCCGGTAAATATTCCCTTTCCTCTGGTGAATATTCCCTTGTGCAGTATAGGGGTGCCTGGGTGCTCTGAATCTAAGCACGGCCATTGTAATCCTTCATTTTCCAACCTGTCATAATGAATACCACCATACGAAGGTGTCAGCGAAGCGATTTCCTCCATTATCTCTTTTGGTGAAGTGTAGGCCATCTCATAGTCCATTCTTTTGCTCACTTCACAGATGATCTCCCAGTCCTGCTTACTTTCTCCCGGAGGATTCACTGCTCTATGCAGGAGTTGGACCCGTCGTCCGGTATTGGTAAATGTTCCATCTTTCTCGGCGAAGCAGCAGCCGGGTAACACAACATCAGCGAGCTCTGCTGTCTCTGTTAAAAAGATATCCTGCACAACTAAGAATTCCAGATTTTTTAATCCTTCCTCTACATGATGGATATCGGGGTCACTCAGCATGGGATTTTCACCCATAATATACATGCCCTTTACCTTCCCACTGCTGGCTGCACCTATCATCTCCACCACAGTCAGCCCTCCATCTGGAGGAAGTTTCACGTCCCATGCCCTTTCAAATTTTTCTCGTACCTCAGAAACAGAAACTATCTGATAGCCAGGCAAGGTTGGGGGCAAGGCACCCATGTCACAGGCACCCTGAACGTTGTTCTGTCCACGCAGAGGATTAACACCGGTCCCTTCTTTTCCCATGTTGCCTGTGAGCATAGCCAAATTTGCGGTAGACAACACATTATCCGTTCCTGTTGTATGCTGGGTAATACCCATAGAATAAAGAATGGAAGCTCTGTCTGTCTGTGCATACAGTCTCGCTGCCATGATAATTTTTTCCTTTGGAACACCCGTAATCTTTTCTGTCTTTTCTGGCGTATACGCAGAGACCGCCTTTTTCAATTCTTCAAAGTTTTCTGTACGACTCTCTACAAATTCATGGTCATAAAGATCTTCATTCAGGATGACATTCATAAGACCATTGAGCAACGCTACATCCGTTCCGCATTTGTGTTGCAACCAAATATCTGCATATTCTGCTAACTCTATCTTTCGTGGGTCCGCCACGATAAGCTTTGTACCATCATATTCGACCGCATGTTTGATAAGATAGCCCATCACCGGATGCTGTTCAGTGGTATTGGAACCAATAACCAGAATAACATGTGCCTTTTCTATACAATCTCTCGCAGAATTGGTCATTGCTCCGCTACCAAAGGCCTTTGCGAGTCCAGCTACTGTGGAAGCATGACACAGCCTCGCACAGTGATCAACACTGTTGGTGCTAAAACAGGTGCGAATAAACTTCTGAAACAGGTAATTTTCCTCATTACTACATTTCGCAGAGGAAAGGCCTGTCAATGAATCGCCACCGTATGTATCCCTTAATTCTTTAAATTTACCAGCAACCAGATTCATCGCTTCATCCCAGCTCGCCTCTTTAAACCTCCCGCCATCCTTAATTAAGGGTTTAGTTAAGCGGTCTGGATGGTCAACAAAATCGAGTCCAAATCTTCCCTTAACACATAACGCACCCTTATTGTCAGGCCCATCTTCACACCCATATACCCTGATAATCTTGTTGTCTTTAACCCACAGTTCCATCTGGCAGCCCACACCGCAATATGGACACGTGGTGCGTATTTTCTTAAATTCCCATGGTCTACCCTGAAAATGGGCCAGTTTTTCCGTTATTGCACCTGTTGGACATGCTTGCACACAGGCCCCACAAGCAACACAGTCCGTCTCTGACAGTGGCTGATCAAATCCAGCAATAAGATTCATCTTGGGTGAGAAATCATCAATCCCACCTCGACCATAGAAGTTTAACACCTTCTGAACACTCGTCTCGTAACAGGCGCGCGCGCATCGTCCACAGAGTATACATTTATTGAGGTCTCGTATAATTACCTCGCTGGAATCATCAACAGGCTCAGTATATTCCGGGTTGGGAAAACGCAAATTTTTTGGATCCACACCAAACTGGTAGGCATATTTTTGTAGTTCACATACACCATTCGATTCACAGACCATACAGTCATGTTTATTTTGTGCTAAAAGTAGTTCTATGATTAATCGCCGTGCCTTATTGAGATCCTCATCATATGCTACAACCTCCATCCCCTCCTCCACCTTTGTTGTACAGGCAGTTACATGCATTGACTGTGGGGCGTGCCCCTGCTTGTTAAGCCAGCGATCTCCAATCTTAACCTTCACTCCACACAACCGACAAGCGCCGGCGCTGCTCAACCCCTTTTGATAACAGAGATGAGGAATATCAATGCCATTTTCTAAGGCTGCCTCCAGGATTGTAGAACCCTCTCGTGCCTTTATGGCTTTATCATCAATGGTTATATGTACCATCTCTATTTCTTCTTCTCCCAGACTAATTTCCATTGTAGTATATATTATCTCCCCTGCCTCTGAGCGAGTTTTAGAGCCAATACTGGATGCTCACCCAAACGGTATTCTGTTCTTTGTTCATATTCGCATCTCCAGCATTCATAATTGTTAGGGCATAGCTTATTGGAAACAGCACCCATAAGCATATAGCGGCATTTCCGCTGTATTCCTAACTGTCTTTTCAGCTGCGCAACTTTGCGTGCCTCATTCTGAATGTGACCGGTAGGGCACACATACGTACATGCCCCGCACGCTACACATACATCCCATATACGTTCAAATGGAAAATCAACAGTGCGGTTAACTCCCCTACCAACAAAGTTAATGGCACTCACACCCATTCTCTCCTGACAGACCTGAGTGCATAAGCCACACAGGATACAATCCTCATCTTTTATCTTCTTAAGCCTTGGTTTTTCGACTCCATAGTCCCGGGCCAGCTGTTGTATTATTGTTACATTTGGACACCTGGCCAGCAGCAACTCGAGGAGCATTTTCCGAGTTTTCTTCACCTTGGCTGAATTGGTTTTTACAACTATGCCTTGCTCCACCGGATAGGTGCAGGCAGTAACCAATCTAGATTTTCCATTCCCAACTAACTCTACGGTACAAAGGCGACACGAACCTGAGGGAGAAACTGCCTTATGATAGCATAGGGTAGGTATCTTGATGCCAGCTTCCTGGGCTACCTCAAGAATTGTCATGCCCTCATGAGCCTTGAGTTCTCTACCATCTATCTTTAAAGTGATTCCCTTCACCGCTTTCTCCTGGGTTTCCTTTCTCTGATAGCCCTCGCTTCAATAGGAGGGGGCAGGGGTACGGGACGACCTGAGATCTTTTCTACTGCAGAAAAGCGTTTTGGACACACATCAAAACAGATTCCGCACTTGATGCACTTGCCCTGGTCAATGACATGTATCTGCTTTTTGCCCCCGGCAATTGCCCCAGAGGGACAGTTCTTGAGGCAGATAAGGCAGGCCTTGCATCTATTCGGCTGTATATAATAAGAGATGAGTGCCTTGCATACCCTAGCCGGGCAACGTTTCTCTGCAATATGTGCCTCATACTCATCCCTAAAATAACGTATAGTACTCAATACTGGGTTGGCAGCAGTTTGTCCCAGGGCACAAAGTGAGGCATCCCTTGTTACCTCGGCTATTTCTTCCAGCAGTTCGATGTCACCATCCTGCCCTTCTCCCTCAGTGATATGAGTGAGAATTGTGAGCATTTGATCAATGCCCTCGCGGCAAGGGGTGCATTTACCGCAGGATTCATCAGCCAGAAAATCAAGGAAGTATCTGGCTGTGTCAACCATACAGGTGTCTTCATCCATCACAATCATTCCGCCAGAGCCCATCATGGATCCCAATGCGCTCAATTCGTCGAAATCCACAGGGGAATCTATAAGGCTCTCTGGAATACACCCGCCAGATGGTCCACCAGTTTGTACTGCCTTAAACTTCTTACCCTCAGGGATACCCCCACCTATATTATAGATAATGTCCCTCAAGGAAGTCCCCATGGGTACCTCAACCAGCCCGGTATTATTAACCTTACCCACGAGAGAAAATATCTTTGTCCCTTTGCTTCTCTCAGTTCCTATAGAGGCATACCACTCAGCACCATTGTTAATAATGAGGGGTACATTAGCCCATGTCTCAACATTGTTTAGGGTGCTGGGTTTATCCCATATCCCGCTAATCACCGTGTGGATATACTTCGGTCTGGGCTCTCCTACTCTGCCCTCTAATGCAGTCATCAGGGCGCTTGATTCGCCGGATACAAAGGCCCCGGCCCCACGATGCACCTTGATAGTGAAATCGAATCCTGAGCCGAGTATATCCTTGCCAAGGAATCCATATTCTTCAGCCTGGTTGATTGCGATAGAAACATTTTCCACTGCCAGAGGGTACTCCTCACGGACATAGATATAGCCAACGTGGGAACCAATGGCATAGGCTCCAATAATCAGGCCTTCTAAAACGCTGTGGGGGTTTCCTTCGAGAAGGCTTCTGTCCATATATGCCCCTGGGTCACCTTCATCTGCATTAACAATCACATATTTGATATCCCCTGGGGCATGTCGGCACTCCTCCCACTTCCTTCCCGTAGGAAATCCGCCCCCTCCCCGACCACGCAGACCAGAGTTTTTCACTTCCTCGATTATTTCTTTAGGGGCTATCTGGAAAAGGGCCTTTGACAGGGCCGAGTAACCGCCAAGGATAATGTAGTCATCAATGTTTGTAGGATCGATCTTGCTATTGTTGCCAAAGACGAGCCGAGTCTGATGCTTGTAGAAGGGTATCTCGGATTCGTGAACCGCCTTCTCACCGGTAACGGGGTCAGCGTAAAGCAGGTCATCAACAATTTTGCCTTCCATTATGGTCTGGGAGATAATCTGGGCGACATCTGTGGGTTTTACCTGCACGTAGCAGATCTCCCCTGGAAGGATAACGACCAGGGGTCCCTTTTCACAAAAACCATGGCAGCCTGTTGTCTTTATATCCACCGTATTCTCTAAGGCTTGTTTTTTGATCTCCTCTTCAAAAGCAGTGCTGACCATTTCACTTGCATAAGCACGGCAGCCAGTTCCAGAGCAGACCGTAATACAAGGCCTCTCTATATCTCTTTTTTTGAGAATAGCCTCTCTAAAGTCCTTTAGCTCGGCAGATGATTGTAATCGGGCCACAAACCTCCTCCTGGAGACCTAATCATATTCAGTAAGAATCTCTTCCACCTTTGCTGGCACCAGATTTCCATGCGCCTCACCATCAATCACCATCACCGGACCTAAGGCGCAGCATCCGAGGCAATTAACCCTCTCTACAGTGAATTTCATATCCTGGGTTGTCTCTCCAGCTTTGATTTTAAGGGCCTGCTCCACCTTGTCCAGAATTCTTGGAGCTCCCCGAACATGGCAGGCGGTGCCTAAGCATACCCTAATCAGATGATAGCCTCTTGGGGTGAGACTCATCGCCTTATAGAAGCTGGCCACCCGATATACCTCGCTAAAGGCAATCCCTAACCTATCACTAATTCGCTTCAAGGCCTCTTGAGGTAACCAGCTATATTCATGCTGCACATCCAGCAACACCTGGATAAGGATACCTTCCTCATCTTGATACCTATCTATGATTGTATCAATCGCCGCAGGGTCGATCTGGCTCACCATTCTCTTTTGCCTCACTGTTTTTTGTAATGTAGGCTCAGCATTTCACCCAGCAATGCCTTTCCTGTGGTATTACGCTTTTTCGCTCTTTTTCACTCATTGTTCCTTCGTTTCTGTTTATTGCGCCTTGGAAAACCGCGCCCTCTCATCGTAATGTAAGTTCTTTTGCTTTGTATGCAATCACTGCCCGGGAGTGTTGGAGTATTGGCTTCCAAGAATAGTAACGATGTATTTTCTATTTTGGTTTTTCCAACACTCCATCATTCCATTACTCCATCACCCCAGAAAAACTCTGAAAGAACAGACAAGCCCAATCCTCCCTGGGGGCAAATCAAAGCCACTTCCTCTTGGTGTGAATTCTTTACTTGACTTCCTCTTCTTCCTCATAATCACAGCGCGAACAGCGTTTTGCTTCACAAACTGCCAATGTCTCTGTTAGCCCTGGTCTCACCGCATCAAAGTCCAAGAGTCTTTCTTCAGGCGCGCGAACCAATTTATCTGGTCTTTGAAATGTTTCTATCCCTTCTTCAACCTCTGCAGGCGCAATGCGCATTCTCGGTTTGACCAATTTATACGGTTCTGTGAATTCTTCACCACGTAAATAACACCTAATTGAAGCTGCTGCTTTCTGACCGGCTGCTATCGCCTCTATTATCGTAGCTGGACCAGTTACTGCATCGCCTGCGGCAAAGATGCCCTTTTCACTTGTCTCAAGAGTTGCAGGGTCAGTGATTATCAAACCTAACTCATTGGTTAGGAGATTATATGACAAACTAGATAGGTCGCTTTCCATTCCAATAGATACCATTACCGTAGTTGCAGGTACAAACAGCTCTGAATCTTCAATAGGCAGTGTCCTGCGCCTCCCTGTACTATCTAAATATGGTTCTTGCAATTCAGTGTGCCTACATTTTACTGCCTCAATGCTCCCATCTCTTCTTCTTACAATTTCGGTGGGCAGTGCTAAATATTGAAATGTAATATGTTCATCCTCTACCTCTTTCAAGGTATCTTCTTCTAAAGGGAGTTGGTCTCTGGAGCGAGGATAGATTATTGTAACCTTTGAGCCCAGGCGTACTGCTGTTCGAGCTGCATCTATTGCTGTATGGTCACAGCCAATCACCACTACCACATCCCCTGGTTTCTCTCGGCTGCCAGCTTTTACTCGCTTTAAAAACTCTATCGCATGGATGTAATTGTTGCCCTCGGAACCGGGTAATTTTAAATCCACAGGTTTGTGAGCTCCTGTTGCAATAAGGAGTGCTTTATACCCCTGTTGTTTCAAACCTTCGATTGTCACATCCTTACCAATGGTAACATTTGTTCTGATCTCTACACCTACATCCCTCTCTATTAGCCTGGTTTCATAATCAACAATGTAAGGAGGAATTTTATAATCTGGAACAGCTATTTGTAACATCCCGCCAGCAAACGGCTTGGATTCAAAAACCGTTACCGGATACCCTTCTTTCCTCAGGTCATGAGCAGCAGATAATCCAGTTAAACCCGCTCCAATGATGGCTATCTTTTCTTCATAGTGTATTGGATTAGGCGTAACTACCTTCCTTCTTATTCCTCTTTTTAGTTCATTATCCGCTACAAATCGTTTCAATGCGCAAATAGATATTGCCTTATCTGTTTCTAAGCGCACACAATCTTTCTCGCAGGGGTGTGGACACATCCATCCAGAAACAGCAGGAAATGGATTATCCTCTCTAATCACTTCCAGTGCATCATCAAATCTACCCCAGGCAATGAGTGCATTATATGTTGGCACATCAATACCTACGGGGCAAGCTGCCTGACAGGGCGCTGGTGAGAGTCTTTTGCATACACGTGCCCTGCAATATTTTTTATTGATATGTTCTTCGTATTCCTCAAGAAAATAGGTAAGGGTAGTCAGCGGAGTTTTTCCCAATGTTTGACCCAGTCCACACAGAGAACTATCTATTACAATTTCTGACATCTCTTTTAGAAGAGGGATATCTTCTGGTTTTCCTTCCCCTTTACATATTCTATTTAGAATTCTGTACATCTGCTTGGTGCCTTCCCGGCAGGGTGTACATTGACCGCAGGACTCACTTCGCGTAAATTCTAAAAAGTATCGTGCCATATCTACCATACAGGTTCTGTCATCCATTGCAACCAGTCCACCAGAACCCATAATAGTCCCTAATGCAGTTAATGTTTCATAATCAACCGGGGTATCACCCAAATAATAAGGAATGCTTCCCCCAGAGGGCCCACCTGTCTGTACAGCCTTGAATTCAGCATTATCCTTCATGCCACCACCGATTTCATACACAATTTCATCAATGGTGATACCCATTGGAACCTCTATGAGCCCTGTGCGTTGTACCTTCCCGGTGAGAGAGAGCGTTTTTGTACCCTTGCTTTTTTCTGTACCGTACGAGGCAAATGCATCGGCACCATGTCTTAAAATCCATGGAACATTGCCCCATGTTTCTACATTGTTAATATTAGTAGGTTTACCAAACAATCCAGATTGTGCTGGAAATGGTGGACGAGGTCGAGGACGACCAGCCTTTCCCATAATGGAATTTATCAGGGCCGTTTCTTCGCCACAGACAAATGCTCCTGCTCCTAAAAATAAATGAAACTGAAAGCTAAAACCGCTTTCCATAATATTATCACCAACAAGACCATCTTTTTTCATCTGATCTATGGCATTTGTAATCAATTCCACAGCCAATGGATATTCTGCTCTACAATAGATATAACCCTCAGACGCACCAATGGCATATCCTCCAATTAACATTCCTTCCAATACACGATAACAATCACCCTCTAATACGGAGCGATCCATAAATGCCCCTGGATCTCCCTCATCGGCATTACATATCAGGTATTTAGGCGAACCTTGTGCTTTGCGGCAGAAATCCCATTTTAACCCCGTGGGAAACCCTGCACCACCGCGCCCCCTTAGGCCCGATGTCTTTACTGCCTCTATTGCCCCTTCGGGTTTCATGGACAATGCCTTGTTTAAACCCTCAAAGCCGCCATTTGCAATATATTGGTCTATATCTCTGGGATCTATCGTGCCGCAATTTTCAGTGATAAGGCGCACTTGGGGTTTATAGTATGGCAAGTCAAAAAAATTAGGAATGTCATTAAGTTCTCCATTCCCAATAGTACCCATTGCCAAGCCAGGTCGTGGATTATTATCAACTAAATAATCTTTGATTATCTCCCGCACCTTATCCGGTGTGACATTGTTATACATTATTCTTGGTTTTCCAGGTTTTTCGATGTCAATGAGAGGTTCAGCATAGCAGCAGCCAATACACCCTACATGGAGTATGTTTACATCTACGTGTAATTTTTTTACCTCTTCTTCTATTGCCTCTATTACCTCTCCTGCTCCTGCTGCCAGACCACATGTTGCAGTACCAACACGAATTAATGAACGAGGGCCCTCTTCTATCTCTTTCCATTTTTCTCGAGCCCTCTTTTGTAATTCTTCAATGGTCATAGTTCCCTCGTGTTAAACAGCCTCCGCAGCTTCTTCAGTAATTGTTTCTTTAATTTCATCTATAAGATCCCCTGCCTTCATTTTTGTCATGCATCCATGAACCTTTCTTCCTGGTACACCTAATGTTTCTATAACTGTTATCGGCGCTCGAGCGCAGGCGCCAAAGCAGGCTACTGTCTGTAATGTAAATTTTCTCTTTTTGTCCGTCTCACCGGCATATATACCCAGTATTCTTTCAAGCTCTTTTAAGATACCTAAACTACCGCTTACATGACAGGCAGTACCTCTGCATACGGTGATGATATGTTTACCTATTGGTTTTAAACGGAACTGGGCATAGAAGGTAGCCACTCCATACACTTCCCCAGCAGGTAAACCTAAGGTCTGAGCAACATCTTCTATTGCTTCTTTAGGCAAATACCCTAATTTTTCTTGCACTGCCTGAAGTGCTGGTATTGTCTGCTGTGATTTTCCCTTGAATGGCATAAGAATTCCTTCTAATTCTTTCATGATACCCCTTTCTGCTTCTCAATATGATACATGGTATACGTTGAGGGATGTTTTTTTATATTTTACATTTAAACTCGTGTCAAGCGTTTCCATTTTTTAAGGGAACACTACATAGCAATAAGAAAAATATTCTCATGTGCATAAAAAATTATGTTTGAAGACAATCATCTATATGGTATACATAATAAATATAAGGATAGGTAGCTTGTTTAATCACTATATTTAAAGGGAGATAATTATGGCCCAAATTGATGCCTTTTTTAAGCTCATGAATGATCAAAGAGCCTCAGACCTTCATCTGGCAGCCGGTCAACAACCTATTTTAAGGATCAGGGGGGATCTGGAAAGGGTAAAATACAAGGAATTGGATGACGATAACCTCAAGACCATGCTCTACGAAATAGCCCCTGAGCACAAAATCAAGATATTTGAAGAGACAGGAGATGTTGACTTTGCCTATGAGATACCGGGATTAGCTCGTTACAGGGCTAATTTCTTTAGACAGAAAAATGGTGTGGGTGCAGTGTTCAGAGAGATACCTGATAAAATTCTTACCTGCGAAGAACTTGGCCTTCCACCAGTTATCCGACAGCTGGCTACACTGCCAAGAGGGCTTGTTCTGGTAACAGGTCCAACCGGGTGTGGAAAGTCAACTACGCTTGCAGCCATAATCAATGAAGCCAACATTACAAGGAAGGACCATATCATTACTGTTGAGGATCCAATCGAGTTCGTCCATGTCAGTCAGACGGCCGTAATAAATCACAGAGAGATCGGAATTCATACAAGGTCATTTGCTGCTGCATTGAGGGGAGCGCTTCGGGAGGATCCGGACATTATACTGGTTGGCGAGATGAGAGACCTGGAGACAATCGAGCTTGCCATTGAGGCCTCTTCAACAGGTCACCTCGTATTTAGCACCCTCCATACATCCTCTGCTGCCAAGACAGTGGACAGGGTGATAGATGTGTTTCCTAACGAACAACAGGAACAGATAAGAAGTACCTTGTCAGATGGACTCAGGGCTGTTGTGTGCCAGAGTCTGTTTAGAAGGATTGACACAGCAGGCATGGATTCGATGGGCCGGGTCGCAGCACTCGAGATTATGATTGCCACCCCAGCAGTGAGAAACCTGATACGGGAGAGAAAAACATTTCAGATCCCATCCGCTATCCAGACTGGAAAGAAACACGGAATGCAATCATTAGATGACTCTATAATGGAGCATTTAACCAAAAAGAGGATTAGAGCAGAAGAGGCATATGCAAAATGTAACGACAAGGCTAAATTTCTTCCATTTCTCAAAAAACCTCCTGAAGATTTTACAGAGGTCTAAACATAAAGGAGCATAGAAAT
>Ga0114919_10002394_pt1 | contig 15186 bp, 9 predicted proteins | sample BlataG_FD_88682 | JGI IMG/M metagenome (GOLD analysis project Ga0114919, IMG submission 88682) | Deep subsurface microbial communities from Black Sea to uncover new lineages of life (NeLLi) - Black_00105 metaG | ecosystem: Environmental > Aquatic > Marine > Oceanic > Sediment | place: Atlantic... | reverse complement strand
TGGCGGAGATGAAGCAGGCAAGGCTGAACAAGTTGCGTGAAGTGGAGAGGAGGGTTCAAACGAAGGGAACTCCAGCTCAGAGTTACTATGATGCCAGGTATTACCGGCTGGATTTGAAGCTGAACAACACCACGGAGATCATCACCGGATCGGTCTACATCTATGGTGAGGCGCTTATCGACGGCTTCAACGTGCTGGAACTGAATTTCTTCGATAACTCCCAAATGTATGTCGACTCGGTTAAGAGTAACGGTGCAACGGTCTCTTACACCTGGAACAACGACATCATCCGTATCTTCTTGAACGGGACCTACAATACGGGTGAGAATTTTGAGGCCACCGTCTTTTACCACGGTCATCCCCTGGAAGGCGGGCTTCAATCCTTCGATTGGGGATACCACGGAAGTCCCTCCATGCCGATCATGTCCACCCTGAGCGAGCCCTATTTTGCCCAGTCCTGGTGGCCCTGCAAGGATCTTCCCCGGGATAAGGCGGACTCCGTCGACATCAATATAACCGTCCGCTCGGACATCTACGTCGCCTCCAACGGGCTTTTGAGAGAGATAGTCGACTATGGCTCGACCAAGACCTACAAATGGCACGAGGCATATCCCATCACCACCTATTTGGTCTCCATCGCTGCCACCAACTTCACTATCTTCTCCAACTGGTATCATCCCATAAGGGGAGACTCCATGGAGGTGATATACTACGTCTATCCGGAACGTTACAGTCAGGCCGCAGCGCTGTGGCCCATCACCCCATCCATGATCGAGCTTTTTGCCAACACCTTCGGTGAGTATCCCTTTGTGGAAGAGAAATACGGGATGGCGCACTTCACCTGGGGTGGCGCCATGGAACACCAGACCAACACCAGTTTCTCGTCATCCTGGTATTCCGAATGGGTGATCGCCCACGAGCTGGCTCACCAGTGGTGGGGGGACTACATCACCGTGCACAACTGGCACCACATCTGGTTGAACGAAGGGTTTGCCTCCTGGAGTGAGGCCCTGTGGGCTGAGCACCTTGGCGGGTCAAGCAGTTATCACTCATACATGAATGGTATGCAGTACTGGGGCGGTGGAAGCATATTCGTCGAGGACACCACCGACGCCTGGAACATCTTCGCCAGCATCGTCTACGACAAGGGAGCCTGGGTGGTGCATATGTTGAGAGGCATGGTGGGAGACGAGGTCTTCTTCCAGATTCTCAGAGATTATTACTCCGATCCCCGTTTCGCTCACGGCTCAGCAGACACAGAGGGTTTTCAGGATGTTTGCGAGACTGTCTCGGGCATGGATCTGGACTACTTCTTCCAGGAATGGATCTATGGGGAGTATTACCCCAAGTACAGATATTCGTATACCTGGGAGCCTGCCGGCGGGGGTTACAGCAATGTATACGTTCACCTGGACCAGACCCAGACAACTGATCCCACACATTTCACCATGCCGGTCGAGATAAAGGTCAGTAGCTACACCATGGACACTACCGCCGTACTCTTCAACGATCCCAGGCGTAAGGACGTTGCTGTGCGCCTGCTGGGCACGTCAGGCATCAGCGTATCGGTGGACCCGGATAGATGGATCCTAAGATCGGTTTCGTCTGGCTCATATGGCATGAACATAGTCACCACGGATTTGCCTTCTGCCCCCGTGGTCAGCGCTTATGCCGAGACCCTTCTGGCCAAGGGAGGCACGGCTCCATACGTCTGGGAGTTGGAGAGTGGCAACCTTCCTGACGGACTTGCGCTGGACTCCCTGACCGGTGTAATCTCCGGCATCCCGACGGTTCAAGACAGCTTTCACTTCACCGTCAAGGTGACCGATTCGAGCGCCCCGAATAAGACCGACACTCAGGAGCTATACATCCTGGTGACGGAGGTTCAGTACATAAGGGGCGATGCCAATCACGATCTGGTTGTCGACGTGGGGGACGTGATATACATAGTCAACTATCTTTATGACGGCGGGCCAGAGCCGCTTCCTTTGGAATCCGCCGACGTGAATTGCGATGGGATAGTCAATGTTGGCGACGTGGTCTACCTGGTTAATTACCTCTTCAAGGGAGGCCCCCCGCCCTGCTAAATTAATCTTCGGTGGACGCGGTTAAGAGACTATGAACCACAAACCGTGAACCATGAACTGAACTTAAGGGGAGCACACAGGCCTCGATCTCCTCGGGGGAGGATCGGGGCCTTTTTTTGTCGATTCCCACACTCAGCGGAAGCCGCAGGGCGGGCATCTTGCCCGCCGAAGTGAGAGAGGGTTGCATCGGGGCACCTTGCCCCGATTCGACTCCAAGCTCGGGGATGAGGGTTCATCCTGAAGGGTACGCCCGACCAACAACTAAACCGGTTTCAAGGAGTGCATCAGCTTGCTGATGCACTTTTGAAAGTCGCAAAAGCAAGCTTTTGCACTCCCCGTTCTGTCCGTAGGGCGGGCATCTTGCCCGCCGAAGTGAGAGCAGGTTGCATCGAGGTACTTTGCCCCGATGCCGAATTGGAGTGTTCGGCTTCAGCCTAACCCAAGGTCTGCCTGAAGACAGATACTCCAGAGGGATCCACTTCCACCCCTTGGTGCGAGCCACGCGGTTCATACCTTGATGGGAGGGGTCGAGCAAGAAGGTTATTGACAAAAACGCATTTGGTGTTACATTGAGAACAGGGTAAGCCTGCGACAGTAGACGAGTGGGACTGCTCGACTGCAGTCTCCTGCTTTTGATGTCAGATCTCCAATCTTTCTGAGGAGGTTTCTCGTGAAAAAGACTTTGTCCGTTTTGGTCTTTGCAGTACTCCTTATCCTCTCTTGGTTTTGTGCTCAGAGCACTCCTGCCCAAGTGCAGGACAATCAGACAGGGGAGTTAGTGCGGCCCGACTACAGCATGACCCCGAGTCAGCTTCACCAGATGCTGGCGGAGATGAAGCAAGAGCGGCTCAACAGGTTGCGCCAAGTAGGAATGACCATCCCCACGAAGGGGACTGCAGCCCAGAGTTACTATGATGCCAAGTATTACCGGTTGGATGTGAACTTAGATGATACCACCGAGATCATATCCGGCTCGGTCTACCTGTATGCTGAGGCAGTGATTAACGGCTTCAACGTGCTGGAACTCAACTTCTTTGATAATCCGGAGATGTACATCGACTCCATCAAGAGTGACGATGTTTCTCTCTCTTACACATGGAGCGACAACATCATCCGCATCTTCCTAAGCGGCACCTACAACGCGGGTGAGAGTTTCGACGTGACGGTTTACTACCACGGGCACCCGCTGGAGGGCGGGCTTCAGTCCTTTGACTGGGGATATCACGGAAGTCCCGTCATGCCGATCATGTGCACCCTGAGTTGCCCCTATTTTGCCCAAGCCTGGTGGCCCTGCAAGGACCTTCCCCGGGACAAGGCCGATTCTGCGGACGTCAACGTAACCGTTCGCTCTGACCTGTACGTGGCTTCCAATGGACTCTTAACAGAGATAGTCGATCATGGCTCCACCAAGACCTACAGGTGGCACGAGAGTTACCCCATCGCCACTTACCTGATGTTCATTTCCGCCACCAACTATTCCATCTTCTCCAACTGGTATGAGTCGCTTTCCGGGGATTCGATGGAGGTAATATACTACGCCTATCCGGAGCGTTTAAGCCAGGCCATGGCATACTGGCAAATCACCCCATCCATTATCCAGTGCTATGCGAATCTCTTCGGAGAGTACCCGTTCGTGGAAGAGAGGTACGGCATGGCGCATTTTAGCTGGAATGGCTCCATGGAGCACCAGACCTGTACCAGCATGTACCGTAACGGATTCTCCGAATACTTAGTAGCACATGAGCTTTCGCACCAGTGGTGGGGGGATTACATCAGCCCCCACAACTGGCACCACGTGTGGCTGAACGAGGGCTTCGCCACTTACTGCGAGGCGCTCTGGGAGGAGCACAGGTGGGGAGAGAGTTACTATCACGACTATATGAACGATATCCAGTTTTTCGGCGGCGGAACCATATTTATGGAGGATACCACCGACGCGTATGGAATATTCTCCCTCATCGTATATGACAAAGCGGCGTGGGTGAATCATATGTTACGACACGTTGTGGGCGACTCCATCTACTTCGCCATCCTGCGTGCTTACTACTCGGATCCTCGATTTGCCTATGGTGCAGCGGAGACTGAGGACTTCCAGGAGATCTGTGAGACCGTCTCCGGGATGGACTTAGACTATTTCTTCCAAGAATGGATTTATGGGACCTATTTCCCCAACTACGAGTACTCTTACGTCTACGAGCCGGTTCGTGATGACTACTACGATGTGTTCATCCACGTGGACCAGATTCAGACCACAGAGCCGACTCATTTCACCATGCCCATCGACATAAACGTCACCACCGATTCAATGGAGACTACGGTTGTGGTCTTCAACGATCCCAGACATAAGGACTTCACGGTGCAAGTACAGGGCGCCGGCATCAACGTGGATATAGACCCGGACAGGTGGATTCTGAGGCAGGTCTCCGCCGTCTCCTATGGCATGAACCTGGTCACAATAGAATTGCCGACCGCCTACCAGTCCGTCTCTTACGCGGCTACTCTTCTTGCCAAAGGGGGAGTGCCCCCCTACAGTTGGGAGTTGGAGAGCGGCACCCTACCCGACGGCCTGGAGTTGGACCCTTTGACGGGTGTGATCTCTGGCGAGCCCACGGTGGTGGATGGCTTCGATTTTGCCGTCAGGGTGACCGATTCCGACTCGCCCAACCAGAGCGACACCCAGGAGCTTTTCGTCCTGGTGAGAGAGCTGGTAAGGGGAGACGCCAACAATGACTCGGTGGTGGATATAGGAGACGTGATTTATATCATCAACTACCTCTACAGAAGCGGCCCCGAACCCATCCCCTGGGAGGCCGGGGACGTGAACTGCGATGAGATCGTGGATCTGGGCGACGTGGTTTATCTGATCAACTATCTCTACAGGAGCGGCCCGCCACCCTGCTAATCTGCTGCAGTGTGGGGTTCGGATTCATCCGACCCGACCATCACGGGGCTCGATGAATCGAGCCCTTACAGAGAACGCGAACCTCGTAGGGCGAGCATCCTGCCCGCCGGATTGTGTCTAGGGGTCGCATTGGTGCGACCTGCGCGGGCGGGTCGGATGAATCGGACCCTTACAGAGAAAACGAACCCCCGTGGATTGTTGCATCGGGGTACCTTACCCCGATGCGATCTTCGGGTTGGGGGTAAGGGTTCACCCTGAAGGATTCACCCTGAAGGGTACCTCCGACCAACAGTGATTGCGGGGAGTGCATCACCTTGGTGATGCGGTTTTGAAGGTCGCAGAAGTCCCGCAAGGCGGGATTTCCACTTCGTTCCAACAAGCTTCTGCACTCCTGCCCTGTTACTCGTGGGGCGGGCATCCTGCCCGCCGAATTGAATGCGGGGCTGGTCATGCAATAGCAGATCCCCCGCCTACCGTTATTCGCCTCTCCTATTCACGCGGGCTGAATTATGTCTAATTTCACCAAACAAAAAAGCCCCGCTTTCCGGCGGGGCCTTGAACAGAACTCCGTCAGCTCCTACTCAGTCTTCTCATAAACCTTGGTCATTATAACCTTCTCTTTGGGCATATCCCTGGGGCCTTTTTCCACCTGGGCGATCTTTTCCACCACCTCCATGCCCTTGACCACCTGGGCGAAGATGGAGAAATTCTGGGCATCGAGATGAGCGGTCCTCTCCTTGGACAGAACGATGTAGAACTGGCTACCGTTGTTGCCCTCCGCCCCTCTGGCCATGGCCAGAGCCCCGCGGTCGTGCTTCTTGGTGGTCGGTTCATCAGGCAGGGTATAACCCGGTCCCCCGGTTCCGGTGCCCAGTGGATCGCCGCCCTGAATCACGAAACCGGGCACGATGCGGTGGAAGGTGAGGCCGTCGTAATACTGGCTGATGACCAGCCTGAGGAAATTCTCCGCAATCTTGGGGGTCTCCTTCCAGAACAGCTCGATCTCCATGGTGCCGTGATTGGTCTCCATCACCACGATGGGATTCTTGTCCCGCTCAATCGGCTCCTTCGTAATTGGCTTGCCCGTCTCTTCGGTAGTCTCTTCCGCCTGGGTCACTTCCTCCATCTCCCCTTTCTTTTCCTGCACTTGAGCCTCTTCCTGTGCCCCGCACCCGGCAAGGAAAAAGGCCAGCAAGACGCATAGAATGAAAGCTCTTTTCATCTTGCGCTCCCATAGGTTAAAAGGTTAAAGAGTTGAGTTTGAAATGGTCAAAAAAAGCAAACTATCCCTCCTCTTCAGACCAAAAACGGCTTTTGGTCACGCCGAAGATATAAAACCGTGCATTCCTTGTCAAGATAATAATATCCCAACCGGGGAAAAAGGTCTTTAGGCCAAAGCCCCTTGGTTTTACCGGTCTTTACTAGGACGGACAGGATGACGGAGACCCGTCTGGGAATTCCGGCCCCTATGAGAGATTGTGGAATGTCTGCTGTGTACTTTACAATAAACCGTAGGTTGGATATGTCCTCCGTACGGGGGACTATCCCACATTGTCATTCTACACCCTCGTTTGTCCGAAAGGCTTCGCTATTTCGGACCTACTTCGTCTATTCTAAAATGGATACCCGTTTTGTCAATACCACCCCGATCACGGGAAGATCCCGCGTTCCTTGTAGACCGTCTCCAGACGGGAGAGAGCGACAATGTAAGCGGCGGTGCGCCAATCGGTCTTGTGCTTCTTAGCCGTCTGGCCCACCCGTGCGTAGGAATTCGTGATTTTCTTGTACAGTTTACTATCGACCTCCTCTAACTCCCAGAATTCGCTGCGCTTGTTCTGCAGCCATTCGAAGTAGCTCACGATCACGCCCCCGGCATTGCACAAGATGTCCGGAATGACGTCGATTCCTCTCTTTTGCAGGATCTCGTCTCCATCCGGATCGGTGGGACCATTTGCTCCTTCAGCCACAAGCTTGACGTTCAGAAGCGGCGCGGTCTCGGCCGTAATCTGATTCTCAAGCGCTGCAGGAATGAAGATGTCCGCCTTGGTCTCTAAAAGCAACTTGTGATCGATGGGCTCGGCTTTGGGATAGCCGGAGATTAAGCCCTTGTTCTTCCCGGCATAATCGAGCAGATCATCCGGGTCGATGCCGTCCGGATTGAAGATGGCACCGCTGGCGTCCTCAACCGCAAGCAGCTTGGACCCGTGCTGTTTCATCAGACGGGCTGCCCAGGAGCCGACGTTCCCGAATCCCTGAACCGTGTAGGTAGCTCCCTTAAGGTTGAAGTTCTTTTCCTTGGCCCACTCCTCGATGGTGTAGACCACCCCCTGGCCGGTTGCCTTATCCCGCCCCACGCTGCCGCCGGACTCCACCGGTTTTCCGGTGACAACGTGTACGTTCGCCTGTCGCTGATGCGGCGGCTGGGTTGAAACGTAGGTGTCCACCATCCAGGCCATGATCTGGGCATTGGTATTGACGTCCGGCGCGGGGATATCGTACTCCGGCCCGATGTTATTCCCCAGGGCGAAGGTAAAGCGCCGGGTTATTCTCTCCATCTCGTTGCAGGTGCACTCACAGGGATCAAACTGAAGTCCTCCCTTGGCGCCCCCGAAGGGTATGTTTGTCAGCGCCCCTTTCCAGGTCATCCAGGTGGCCAGAGCCCGCACCTCGTCGATATCGACTGATGGGTGGTAGCGCAGCCCACCCTTGAAGGGCCCCAGCGCATTGTTATGCTGCACCCGGTAGCCGCGGAACATCTCAATCCGCCCATCGTCCATCTTAACCGGGAAATTGACAATAATCTCGTTTTCCGTCCTGGCCAGAATCTGTCGTACGTCCGGATCGAGCTTCATCAGGTCCGCCGCCTTGTTGAACTGCTTGGTCACGTTATCATAAACGCTCATGCTTCCCTCCTTGACATCATAGGTCTGTCTTATCTATGTACAAAACAGCACTAGTCGGGGATCACCACCACATCTCGTGTTTTGATGAACGACTTAGCCGACTTAGCACTTGATAGGCTTTTGTACCATGGCATTTCTTAGAATATCCTCAGGTAGGTATGGCAGTACAATTGACCGGCTCACCAACCTGCTCCTGCACCATCCTGACTTTTGAGAGCCCCTTGGGCTCTCCTTTAGGAGTCGAGTATCTTCTCCGCCTCCTCCTTGTCAACGTCCATTATATAAGGAATGCCACTTATCTCGGCGGCCTCTTTGGTGATGGCGCCGATGTCGTCTCTGGTGATATACTCTAAAGCAAACTTGCGGTTTCCGGTCATTATCTGGCGCAGTCCCTGGGAGAGTCTGGCTACATAGGTATATACTCCTAAGGCGCCGGGTGGAATCTTGGCAAAATCTTTTCCAAACTTATCGCTCAGTTCAGGGGCGGTGACAAATATCTCTTCTGCCTTGGTACCGAACCTCTCCACATAGACCGGAACCTGTCCTTCCTGGACGCGCTTTCCAATGGTTTTCCCAACCATTGCCGCGGTAAGTGGAGCCCTGGCCATGCCTATGAGTTTGAAATAGGGAGCCCCCAGAGCCAGACCTTTGAATATCTGATCTTCTAAGGCGAACCCGCCCGCTATGGCAATATCCGGCACGTAGGCACCCTTCTTTGCCAGCTTATCCACATACTCATATAAGAGAGACCACAGTTCTATGCCCGGAACACCCCATTCGTTCATCATCCTCCAGGGGCTCATGCCCGTGCCTCCCCCGGCCGCATCCACGGTCAACAGCTCGATTTTCGCCATAGACGAGTATTTAACTGCTCTTGCCAGATCCTGTGGTCTGTATGCGCCGGTCTTTAAAAAGATGTGCTTTGCTCCGGCCTTGCGCAGTTCCTCCGCTCTCTGCATGAAACTCTCCTCCGTCACCATGCCGATCCTGGAGTGTCGCTCGAATTCCCTGAACGAGCCCTGTTCAAAAGCCTTGATCACATCCGGGTTGTGGGGGTCGGGAAGCACCACGTAGCCTCTGTCCTTAAGCTTCTGCGCTCTTTTCAGATCCTTTATTTTTACCTCTCCGCCAATGTCCTTGGCTCCCTGTCCCCACTTGAGTTCAACTATTTCTACGCCTAACTTAGAGATGGTGTATTCCTGTGTTCCCAATCTGGTGTCTTCCACGTTCGCCTGAACGATGATAGCCCCATATCCGTCCTGCTGCCAATCTTTATAGAGCTTTACACGCCACTCCATATCTTTGGAGTAGACCACCCTTCCATTCTCTATCTTGGACTCAGGATCCATGGCGCAGACGTTCTCTCCGATAGTAAGGGGTATGCCAGACAGAGCCGCTCCTATAGCCAGCCCCTCCCAGTTATTTTTGGCAACGGCGGTTGAGCCCAGGCCGGGAATAACCATAGGGAATTTAACCTTCATCGCCCCATCCTGTCCGATCGTCCTCTCCAGAGTTGCATTGGGAAAGATGGCCTTATCCGGGTCTGGATCTACCCCCTGGGCACCTACACAGGAACCCAAAATGGTGAAATGCGAAAGATCCACCGGGTAGACCTTTTCAGCCGCAGTGGTCATAATCCCGAAAGGTTGAGGATATATCACCTCTGCTCCCCGGTAGGCGGATTTGCCCACCTCGCACATCCCGATGCAGCCGTCCACGCAGGTCACGCAGAGACCACTGAGCGATACAACCGAGTCCTCCGTCCGGTTCTTGGTCAGCGTGGCCGCTGATGCGTTTATTCTTGATAGAGACATCAATCCTCCTTGTTTGGAATCCGTAGGTCGAAAGCTCAGGGCTTGACGCGGTAGCTCAAACCGGAGAGCTTGCACCTCACTTTTTGTTTTTCACGCTTGTTTCGTTCTCCGGCTTCTCGGTAATGCAGGTTCCGCAGTCACCCTTCAAGCCCATGTAACACTTGTAGTCCTCATAGTGGTCCAGGCAGGTCGGCTGCATGGCATTGTAACACCTGCCACATACCACCTCAGAAGGTTCCGGACCCTCGCAGCGCAGCTGGCAGGCAGGGCAGATGTATATGCAGCCTCCGCAGGTCCGGCAAACCTCGGAGGTTTTGTCAAAGGGAGTGGTGATCTTAAGCTTGCCTCCGCGGTCGGCAAATCCTATGGCCTTGGCCATCATCTGTTCCTCGCAGATCCTCACGCACAGCCCGCAGTATATGCAATCCTCCCAATCGGGTTTGAACCTGGTTCGCTCGACGCCCATCTTGGCCGCCAAATCCTGTATGACCTTGGACGTGGGGCAGCTGGCAAGCAGAAGTTCTATCAGCACCTGCCTTGCCCGCACCACTCTCCTGCTGGCAGTCCTGATAACCAGCCCTTCTTGAACCGGGTAGGTACAGGAGGAGGCCAGTCTGGTGTCGTCTCCTTCTCCGATCTCCACCACACAGAGGCGACAGCCTCCCCAGGGACTGAGTCCTTCATCATAGCACAGGGTGGGGATGTCCAACCCCAGGAACCTGGCTACCTCAAGAATGGTCCACCCCTCTTCGGCTTCAAAGTCAATCCCATCGATTCTGATGTTAGGCATCCGTTACCTCCTGCGCAACGGCGGAATCTTGTTTTAGTTTCTCCAGAAAATCCTTGCCGTCTTGAGTCTCCAGATCGCAGCGCAGGCAGCGCATAGCTTCCCTCACCGCCATCTTTTCGGTCAGTCCCAGTTCGACCTCCTTGAAATTATGTTTTCTCTCGGCCACAGGAAGATGGGGCATTGAAGGTGGCTCGGCCTTTGACAACTCCTCCTCACCGAGTTCCACCGGCTCTATGTATCTGGACGGTCTTGTTAACCTGTATTCTCTTTTTGCCTCTTTGCCCGACAGGAATTGATCTATGGATTCGGCTGCGACCTTCCCTGCTGCGACGGCATCCACAACCGTATTGGACCCGGTCACCAGGTCTCCACCGGCAAAGATCCCCTTCCGATCAGACGCTAACGTCTCCGAGTCCACCACCAGGGTTCCTCTCCGTGAGAACTCAAGTCCTGACACCTTTTCGGAGAAGGACACATCCGGCTGTTCCCCGATGGCAACTATCAACGTGTCCAACTCCTCTGTGAATTCCGAACCTTCAATCGGGACCGGCCTTCTCCGGCCCGATTCATCCACATCGCCCATCTTCATCCTTATGAACTCACAGGCAGAGAGCTTCCCGTCTTTCGCCACAACTGCCTTGGGTGCCGTCAGATACTCGATCTTTATGCCCTCCTCCAGTGAAGCATCCACCTCCTCGGCATAAGCCGGCATCTCGTTGATGGTCCTTCGGTAGAAGATGGTCACGCTCTCAGGCATTCCGGTGCGCAGAGCTGCCCGGGCTGCGTCCACGGCGGAATTACCGCCTCCGATTACCCCGACTCGCTTACCGATCTCCATCTTTTCACCCAGGTTTATGTCGGACAGCACCTTCATGCCTGGAAGCACTCCCTGAGCATCCTCACCCGGTATGCCCAGCGTGAGTGACTTGTGAGCGCCAGTTGCTACAAAGACAGCTTTGTAACCCTGAGCGGAGAGATCATCCATGGTCAGGTCCTTACCCACAGCAGAACCGGTTTGAATCTCAACGCCTGCACTCTTGATATAATCGATGTCTGCGTTCAATATCTCCCTGGGCAGTCTGAATTCGGGTACTCCCACCGCCAACATGCCGCCTGCCACCGGGTGCTTCTCAAACACCGTGGTCTGGTAACCCTTCCGGGCCAGATAAAACGCGCAGGTTAGCCCCGCAGGTCCCGACCCTATTATGGCTACTTTGCCCTTGCCGTTATTCGCCACGGGTTTTGCCTTAAGCATGAGGCCCTTCTTCAATCCCCAATCGGTCACAAACCTTTTCAGGTTTCTGATCCTGATGGCCTCCCCACCCTCAGCCGCCCTGCATCTGCTTTCACAAGGATGATTGCAGACCCGGGCAAGGACGGATGCAAAGGGGTTGTCTTTTTTTATCACCTCCAGGGCTTCCTCGTATCTTCCCCTGGCAATCAGCGCGATATAGACTGCAGCCTCTGTATCTATGGGGCAGGTGTGCTGGCAGGGAGAGGAGATTATCTCCTTGCACACGGCTGCCTCGCATTTCTTCTTTTTGACGTGGTCGATATACTCGTCTCTGAAATACCGGAGAGTTGCCAGCACCGGATTGGGTGCGGTCTGTCCCAGACCGCACAATGTGGTATCCTTTACCACCTCGGCCAGTTCCTGCAGCGTTGCCAGATCCTCCATGGTCGCTTTGCCTTCTGTGATGTCGGTGACTATCTCCAGCATCTTCTGAATCCCCTTGCGGCAGGAGAGGCATTTACCACAGGATTCATCCTGAAGGAAGTTCAAAAAATATCTTGCCACGTCCACCATGCAGGTGCGTTCATCCATCACGATCATACCACCCGAGCCCATTATGGATCCGGCCTGGGCCAAAGAGTCGTAGTCGACAGGCAGGTTAAGAAGCTGCCTGGGGATGCAGCCGCCGGAAGGCCCGCCGGTTTGAACGGCCTTGAACTTTCCATTGCCCGGGATGCCGCCGCCGATGTCGTAGACGATCTCCCGCAGGGTCATCCCCATGGGCACTTCGACTAAGCCGGTGTTTTTGATGTTCCCCACCAGAGAAAATATCTTGGTCCCCTTGCTCCCTTCCGTCCCGATCTGCGAGAACCAATCTGCTCCGTTCTTGACGATCAGAGGGACATTGGCCCAGGTCTCCACATTGTTTATGTTGGTCGGTTTCCCCCAGAGACCTTTGCGGACGGGGAAGGGTGGCCGTTGTTTGGGCATTCCCCGCTTTCCTTCGATCGAGGCAATCAGCGCGGTCTCCTCGCCGCATACGAAGGCCCCCGCGCCCCTGGCTACCTTTATGTCAAAGTCAAATCCGGTGCCCAGTATGTTCTTGCCCAAAAGTCCCATCTCCTTGGCTTGCCTTACGGCTATGCCAATGTTCTCTACCGCCAGGGGGTATTCGTTTCTCACGTATATCCAACCCTCTTCTGCACCTATGGCGTAGGCACCAATCATCATACCCTCGAGAACGGCATGAGGGTTACCCTCCAGGAGGCTTCTATCCATATAGGCACCCGGATCCCCCTCGTCTGCGTTGCAGATGATATATCTGACGTCTCCTTTCGCTTTCCTGCAGAATTCCCACTTAAACCCGGTGGGGAAACCTGCTCCCCCTCTTCCTCGCAGGCCGGACTGTTTTACCGTTTCGATTACCTGCTCCGGCGCCATCCCGCCGACGACTTCCAGGAAAGCGGCGTAGCCGCCGATAGCGAAATAGTCATCGATGTTGGTCGGATCGATGAGCGAGTTATTTCCCAGAAGAAGCCTTCGCTGCTTCCGGTAGAAGGGGATCTCATCCTCATGGACCGCCTCCCCCTTGGCGTCGGGGTCAACGTACAGCAGCCGGCTCACGATTCTATTTTTCAGCAGCGTCTCCGAGACAATCTCCTCTGCGTCCTCCGGCTTCAACTTCTGGTAAAACAACCCCTGGGGTTTGATCACTATGTTTGGCTCGGCTTCGCAAAACCCGTGACAGCCACTGATCTTTATCTCTACCTTCTCCTGGAGGTTGTGTTTTTTGATTTCGTCTCTCAGCGCTTGCTCCACCTTCAAAGATCCTCTGGCTCGCCCGCAGGTGCCGGCAGAGATTACGATGCGGGACCTCTGATCTGTCTTTCTCTCTTTGATTCTGGCCTCTACGATGCTCTTTAAATCTTCAACGGTTTTCATGTTTATGACCTTTCTTCGCGGCGCGAGACAGGCAGCCTAACTGCTCTTGAAAAAGAGGGAATACTTATTGTAGAATGCTCTGAGCTCCGATTCCAGGTTTTCAAATTCAATCAGGTGTTTTTTGCACCCTCGGCGTGAACATATCTCAACGCTTCCTCCCTCGATGAATTTCATAGGAATCATGGGGGCGCTGCATTTCTCACACACGCGTTGGCCGGTAAGCTCCGCATTACAGTGAGGACAGAAGAATCTGGCCACCTCGCCCTCCGGCATGGACAACTGACACTCTATGGTGTAGCTTCCGTAAAGCGAACTTAAGCGGAGCCTGCCCCGTTCCCCACCCCACTGGATGTTCAATTTCACGCTGGGATGATCGTCGATTTTTATCTCCTCATCCATCAAGCTCTTCCCGCAATGGGGACATTTGACATTAACTTCAATCATGATCTACTCTCCTGAGGCAACTTGATATTTCTCAAGAACGGAACCAACCTTTCTGGTGGTCATCTCGCCGTAATATTCTCCATCGACCACTACAATGGGCCCGATGGCGCAACACCCCAGGCAATTGACCGTCTCGAGTGTGAAATTTCGATCCGGGGTGGTTTCACCCGGGGCAAGATCGAGCATTCTTCCGATTTCGTCCACGATCCTCTGTCCTCCCCTCACGTGGCAGGCAGTTCCCACGCAGACGGTGATGATGTGCTTGCCCCGCGGTTTGAGGCTGAACGTCCGGTAGAAGCTGGCGGCCCCATAAACGTCCATAAGGGGAACGCCCAGTTTATCGGCAACGGCCCTTAGCACCTCCTCCGGCAGCCAGTTGAGATCGGACTGGAGATCCTGGAGAATGGGTATCAAAGCCTCCTTTTTTGCTCCGTATCTCTCAACCAGAGAATCGACGGTGTTGGTTTCAGCCCGCATCACTTTCCTCCGTTACAGTTGTTCTAGCATCGCTGCCAGATGCACAGCGAACAGTCTTGTATGATACGCTTTTTTACACTTTTGTCAAGAGAAAACGGATAGAAATGCCCCGTTGTGTTGCTTTCCGGGGCGCTCAAGCGGGGCAAATTTCCCTATTGTGCTGACTACCGGCAAACTGACTCCGGTTCGTGGATCGACTTATCCCCGAGACAGGGAGGAAATTCCGCTTTTCAACTGAGTACGGATCAAGAAGTTAATCTTTGCCCGTAGAATTGTGGGAGGATTCCTGCGTTAATGAAAGAATCCAAGAGTGGAATTTGAGAGAAAATCAGGACAGAGATGTCAGTCCTGAGCAGCGGGAGTGTCTCCTGCCTCAGCCTTCTGTTTTCCCGCTTGCTCCTGCTGTAACCTCTTCACCATCTCTTCCTGACGGGTCAGAAGATCCTTTAAGTCGCTTCTTACGAATTGCAGCTCTCGTTTCATGACCAACAGATCGTTCTTTATCTCTCCGGCTGTATCTTCTTCGTCGGAATAGTCCTTCTGCAGGTCTGTCAGCCTCGACTCGGTTCGGGACAGAATGCTTTCCAGCCCGTG
>Ga0114919_10002392_pt1 | contig 15190 bp, 11 predicted proteins | sample BlataG_FD_88682 | JGI IMG/M metagenome (GOLD analysis project Ga0114919, IMG submission 88682) | Deep subsurface microbial communities from Black Sea to uncover new lineages of life (NeLLi) - Black_00105 metaG | ecosystem: Environmental > Aquatic > Marine > Oceanic > Sediment | place: Atlantic... | reverse complement strand
CAAAAGCGGCAACATCAAGCGGAGCTAACTATTCACCCCGTCAAATTTCATTAAGAGAGATGCGGGAATCAAATTATTGGTTAAAAATATTTAAAGCTCTTGACATTGGAGATAAAGAAACAGAAAAATATTTGGTTAATGAATCAGGTGAGCTTAAAAAGATTTTAGGGTTAATTTCAAGCAAAACATCTAAATAACAATTTTTTTAATTTTTAATTTTTAATTTTTAATTTTTAATTTTTAATTGTTTGTAAACCTCAAAACATTGAACTTAGCCCCGATGGCTATCGGGGCGATCTCATGAACGAAGTGAGTAAATTCCGATACAATAAATTAAGGAGAATATTATGCAACTACAATCTAAAACTTTACATTCAGCACTAATCAATTTCCTATTGGGAAGTTTAATTTTAGTCTTTTTCACAATTGATTCTGCAGCACAGGAAAAAGTTACCACACCTGAAAATTTTTTTGGATTTAAGATGGGTACTGATAGAAAACTTGCCAGGTGGGATAGGATTGTGGATTACTTTTATAAACTTGAAAAGGAAAGTGACAGGATAAAAGTCATAAACATGGGTCCATCAACTATGGGAAATCCTTTCTTAGTGCTTGTGATTTCCTCACCGGAAAATTTGTCGAATCTGGACAGGCTACAGGAAATAAATAAAAAGATCAGTGATCCTCGCGGCATCGATGAAAAAACAATCGAAATTTTTATAAAAGAAGGCAAGGCGGTTATCTGCCAATCAATGGGCTTGCATGCCTCTGAAGTTGGAGGCACCCAAATGACCCCGGAACTGACATATGATCTTGTTTCCAGGAAAGATACAGAAACACAAAGGATCCTGGATAATGTTTTATTCTTCATGATCCCGTGTTTTAACCCTGATGGGGAGATCATGATAACTGACTGGTACAAAGAAACTGTGGGGACAGATTATGAAGGAGCACGCCTGCCCTGGCTTTATAATAAATATTCCGGGCATGACAATAACAGAGATGGTGATTTTCTAAATCTGGCAGAGTCAAAATATGCAGCAAAAATAATGTATGTTGACTGGCCGCCACAGGCATATATCGACCATCATCAGATGGGATCATACGGGGCACGTTTTTATGTTCCTCCTTATTGTGAGCCGATTCGCCCATATGCCGACCCTCTTATATGGCGTGAAATCAGTTGGTATGGTTCACATATTGCCTATAAACTGGAAGAAGCAGGCATTAAAGGTGTCATAAATTCAGCAATGTTTCCGGGATGGGGACATTTTGGCTGGCATTGGATAACTCCTTTTCATAATATTACAGGTATGCTTACTGAATCAGCAAGTGTAAACCTGGCAACACCAATATATATACATCCTGAACAGCTTAAAGCCGGCAGCCGGCAGTTCCCTGAATATAAAGCTCAATCTACATTCCCAAGTCCCTGGCAAGGAGGCTGGTGGAGCCTTGAAGATATTGTTAAACAGAAAAAAGTCTCTGCATGGGCACTTCTGGATATTGCAGCAAGAAACAAGGAGACTGTGCTCAGGAATGCATATCTTAAAGCCAAACATCAGACAGAAAGAGGAGCTAATGGTGATATTAAAGCGGTTGTGATTCCTGCAACTCAACATGATTACTTAACTACAGTTAAGATGATTAATATACTGTTAAAGTCAGGAATTGAGATAAAAAAGGCTAAGGGAGATTTTTTAGTTAATGGCATGACTTATAAAAAGAACTCATATATTATATCTTTGGCTCAGCCTAAAATGGGGCTTATACGTAACCTGCTTGTAGAAACACATTATGCTGATGATCCCTGGACCCATGGTGAATACGGTGAACCGTTAAGACCGTACGACCTTGCAACTCATACAATGCATGAATTTATGGGAGTACGTGTTGATCCAATCAGTGAAAAAGTTACGGGTGATTTTGAAATACCTGGAAAAGAAGAGGCCTTATCAGGAGAGGTTTTTTCAGGTAGCAATTGGTATATTCTCGACGGAAGGTTAAACAATAGCTTTATTGCAGTTAATATGCTTATTGATAGGGGTATTAATGTTAAAAGGCTGGATAAACCTTTTAGAGAACATAATTCCGGTGATTTTATTGTTTTGAAGGGTTCTGAGAAGATATTTTCCGAGATCGCACAAGAAACAGGTGTGGATTTTAATGCTCTTGAAGAATTGCCTGAAGAAGGAATTCATAAAGTTAAAAGAGGTCGTCTTGGCATGTACAGGGGTTACTATGGTGGTAATATGGATGAGGGCTGGACACGTCTATGCCTGGAGCAATTTTTTTTCCCTTATAAATCCTTAAAAGACACGGATTTTAAAGATAAAAATCTAAAAGATAATTGGGATGTGATTATTTTACCCAGCGATAATCCATACAGTATCACGGGTGATTTTCCTGAAAGATACAGCCGGAGGATATCTGATTACCCTGATAAATACAAAAGTGGGATAGGAAAAGAAGGTGTGGAAAATTTAAAGAAATTTGTAGAAAACGGCGGCACCCTGGTTACGCTTGGTGAGTCTTACGAGTTTGCTGTTGATGAGTTTGGAATAAACGTTGAAAATGCCGTTGACGGTTATGAGTATTCAGAGTTATTCTGCCCGGGCTCAACCATAAAAGTAAAATTTGACAATACCGATCCTCTCGCTTATGGTATGCCGGACGAAGGACTTGTTTTGTTTCGCAGCAGTCCGGCTTTTGTGATTATACCTGGCAGTCATAATGAGAGATACAAGACTATTGTAAGATATAAGAATGAAAATTTGCTTCAGAGTGGATGGCTGATAGGAGAAAAGAAGCTTGCCAAAAAAGCCGGAATGGTTTGTGCACAATATGGCAAGGGCAAAATAGTACTTATTGGGTTCAGAACTCAACATAGAGATCAGACACATGGGACCTTCAAACTCTTATTTAATAGTATAATTCAATAATTAAATCTAACTTGGTAAATTGGTGTGATTGTTTTATAGTTTCATAAACGATTGATAGTTGCGATAAGAAAATAATTTTCAGAAATAAATTTCTCCCTCCCAAAGGGATCCCTCCGGGAAAAGGGATGCCTTCGGCAAAATTTCGATCCCGATACCCGATACCCGATAGCTATCGGGTATCGGGACAAATGATAAAAAATCATTCCTATCATGAAACATTTAAACAAAAATTTTTCATTATTTTTTATTGCTTTACTTTTAAACATTGTGATTTCAGCTCAAAGCACTCTTTATATGCCCCTGGATATTCAAAAGTCGTACGACAATGGAGTACGCTCATACGACGGCAAGCCGGGTAAAAACTATTGGCAGAACAGTTCCGATTACAAAATAAAAGCGGAACTCTTTCCCGGACAAAGTATATTGAAAGGCGAAGAAACCATCACTTATCACAACAATAGTCCTGACACCTTAAAAAGCATGGTGATTCGTCTTTACGGCGATATTTATAAGAAAGGTGCCGCAAGGGATTGGTATCGCGGGACTGCTGATATAACAAACGGTGTGGAGTTAGACTATCTTATTATCGGCAAGGATACCATAAATCTGGGTGGATCAACTATTTACAGAGGTTCAACAAATATATTTGCCAGACTAACAAATCCGCTGCCGCCCAATTCTCAGACAGAAGTAAAAACAAAATGGACAATAGAAATTCCCGACACTTTTCAATTAAGAATGGGCAATTATGGCGATAACGATTTTTTCATAGCGTACTGGTATCCGCAAATTGCAGTTTACGACGATATCGCCGGTTGGGATCGTATCGATTACACCGGTATGGCCGAATTCTATAATGATTTTAATAATTATAACATTGAAATCACTGTACCCGATAATTTGGTGATTTGGGGTGTGGGCAACCTGCAGAATCCTGAAAAGGTTTTTACAAAAACGATTATTGACAAGATCAAGCAAGCAAAACAGAGCGATGAGACGGTAAGAATAATTACTCAGCAAGATTATAAAAACAACGACGTTACTTTGAAGAACGGGAAAAATGTTTGGAAGTTCTCTGCAACGAAAATAACCGATTTCTCTTTTGCCGTGAGCGATAATTTTAACTGGGATGCTGCCAGTGTTGAAGTTGATAAATCAACCGGAAGAAGAGTTTTAACTTGTGCTGTTTATCCCGACAGCACTATCCATTGGGAGAATGCCGCGCAGTACGCAAGAGCAACGATCAAGTATATGTCCGAAGAATTACCGGGCGTACCCTATCCGTATCCTCATACAACAACTTTTTGCAACAAGAAACAAGGCGGCGGAATGGAAACTCCTATGATGGCAAACGACGGAGCACCAAAGGACAAAGGTGATCTTATCGGTTTGATCTTCCATGAAATATCACACAGTTATTTTCCATTTTACATGGGAACAAACGAGAGAAAATACGGGTGGATGGACGAAGGATGGGCAACATTCTTCCCCGGCGTAGTGGTCGATAGTTTGGTGCCCGGGTACGATTACTACAGAGACTTAATTCGCGGGTATGAATATTTCGCCGGCAATGAATTAGAATTGCCGATGATGACTCCTACATTTGCACTACCCTCTCAATCATCAGGAACAGCATCTTATTCAAGACCCGGAACGGCTTATATGGAATTACAAAAATTGCTGGGAAATGATCTTTTCAAAAAATCATTACAAAAATACATTGACCTCTGGCATGAGAAGCACCCAATTCCGTATGATTTCTTTTTCACATTCAGCAACGTTGCCGGTGAAGATTTAAGCTGGTTCTGGAATCCGTGGTTCTATGATATGGGTTATCCCGATCTGGCAGTTAAAGAAATCGAAAAAACTAAAAAGGGTTATACCGCAGTTATTTCGAAAGTCGGAACAATACCGACCGCTGTTGAAGTTACTTTTACTTTTGCCGATAGTTCCAGGCAGAACGTTTCGAAAACACCGCTTGTGTGGAAAGACGTGGATATTTTTCATGCTACTGTTAAAAGCAATAAAAAACTAATAAAGGTTGAACTCGGAAGTCCATACATTCCTGATGCGAATAAAAAGAACAACACGAAGGATTATTAAATCTATAAAATGTAAGTCTTTCTTACTATCCATGGTTATATCGCTGGTTGTATTTAACTTTTCTTGTGTTAACCAGGATAAACGCATGGTAATTATCATTCCTGAATAAACAACCTAATAAATAATACACATCTATTACAAAAAGCAAAAACCGGAATGAGAAAAAAACTGATACGCTTTTCTGTTATTACATGTCTGATGATCTTCATGACATTAATGAGTTTAGCCCAGACCCATTATTTTTATATGTCTCCTGATGGGGATGACCTTAATCCCGGTAAAGAAGAAGCCTACAAACACAAAATATTGGAGGAATAGGTTTGTGTTGATATCCCCGTGAAATGATATTCAATTTTTATTGCTTTTAAATAGTACAAATCGTACTTTTAAAAACAATTTAAAATCACGGGGAGACATTCATTTAATAATAACCATTTAAAAATCCAACTAATGAAAAAAGAACTTAGCCGCCGTTCATTTCTGAGAATTTCGGCATTATCCGGAGCCTTGGCAGGTATTTCAGGGATTGGTTGGTCCAGGGGTAAAACCGATGTCGAAGAACTCATTGAAAAAATCAGTCAAAATGTTCCGGGTACCGGTGAATCGGTAATCGGACTTACCGTTCCACCTATTCCACAGGTAAAAGTGGGAATTATTGGTCTGGGAAACCGGGGAACAGGAATGACACGTCATGTACACGCCCTATTTCCTGATAAGGCAAAAATTACAGCTATCTGCGATATTCGCAAGGAAAAAGTAGAAAAAACATTTGAATTTCTTAAAGAAAACAGTCAGGAACCGGCAGTATATTCCGGCACAGAGGATGGCTGGAAAGAGATGGTAGAAAGGGACGACATCGACCTGGTATTTGTATTCACTCACTGGGATCTCCATGTATCCATGTGTGTCTATTCCATGCAGCAGGGAAAACATGTTGCCGTTGAGGTCCCGGCAGCCTATACGGTCGAGGACTGCTGGAAGCTGGTTAATACAGCAGAAGAAACCCGGAAAAATTGTATGATGCTTGAAAATGTATGTTACGGGTCTGAGGAGCTCTGGATCTTGAATATGGTAAAACAAGGAGTATTCGGAACACTCACCTATGCCGAAGCAGCCTATATTCATAATTTAAGAGGTATGCTGTTTGATAACAGTTATTACAATAAGTGGAGGATCAGGCACCATCTGAGTCGCAAAGGAAATCTTTATCCAACTCATGGTTTGGGTCCCGTAACACAATATATGGACATCGAGCGTGGTGACCGCCTCGAGTACTTGATATCCATGAGTTCCCCGCAGGCTTCATTAACCGAACATTCCAAAACCATTGAACCGGATAATGAGTTTTATGACCGATCCGATTTTCTACATGGTGATTTGAACACCAGCCTGGTTAAAACCGCCAAGGGACGTATGATTGCCCTGAAACATGATGTAGTAACTCCGCGCCCTTATAACCGAATTAATGCCATTGCGGGAACCAAAGGTTATCATGAAGGTTATCCCAGCCGGTTATCCCTGCAAGAAAAAGGGCATAGTTGGCTTAATGAAGAAACATATCAGGAATACCGTGAAAAATACGAGCATCCTATATGGGAAACAATGAGAGAAGAAATCGAAAAACATGGCGGTCATGGAGGAATGGACTTTGTGGAAATTTACCGGCTGATCGATAATCTGAACAAAGGTCTGCCTCTTGATATGGATGTGTATGATGCTGCTTCCTGGAGCGTGGTAAGTCCTTTATCAGAAATTTCTGTAGAGATGGAAGGTGTACCTGTCAAATTCCCTGACTTTACAAGGGGCAAATGGCAAGAAAAAAGGGAACTTGGGATTTTGAAAAACATCTAATTACATGATGTCAGGTGTTTCCACCTGACATTGAATACCGGAGTAATTAAAATTAGCAGGAGTTGCCCTCGTAGCCCGACTCCAGTTCGGGCTACGAGTAGTCTTATTTCTTCTTAAAAACCAGCAATTCTCCCCTCGGAAGAATGGTCACAAAACTTTCATCCACTTCTCTCCTGTCATTTAAAATTTTATCATAATCCAGTCCGAGATGCTTTGCCAGAAATTGGTAAACACCTTTTCTTTTGGAAAAACCGTAATCGTGTTTTTCATCAGCCAGGTGGAGATTTTCAACCTTATCCTCAGCTCCATATAGTTTATAAATGTTTTTAATATAGGGAAATTCCACTTCCGGCGTATTTTTTGTCCAGTCGTCACCGTCAGAAATGATCAACATGGGTTTGGGCGCTGCCAGCGCTGCAATCTCTACATTGTTTGTCTCATGTTTCCGGCTTTTATGAATCGGCATACCACTTTCACAAACACATCCCCCAAAGAAATGGGCAGAAACCTGTACAACGGGTATTGACACGGATACCCTGTTTTCGACAGCCGTCAGAAGAAAGGTTTGGGTAGCTCCACCCGAAGCCCCTGTTACGGCTACCCTATCCTTATCGACATAATCCAACGATAAAAGGTAATCCAGTACGCGAATACTACGAAAGGTTTGTATTTGCAGAGCCTTTGGGTGTAGATGTTCGTACTGAGTTGACTCACCATAACCTATCATGTCGTAAGTAAGAACAACAGCTCCCATACGGGCAAAAGCGGCGCACCGTTTTTGCATATCAGTCCGAAAACGGCCGTAATCTTCCGGTTTCGACCAATGTCCATGAGGGCAAAGAATGACGGGAATTTTTCCTTTTATGTTTTCCGGTTTATAGATATTCCCGGTAACATAAAAACCAGGTTTGCTCTCAATAGCAATATTTTCAACGGTATAACCATCCATGATCTTTTTGCTGTGAACGATTGTTTTAAAAGGTGCATTCCTGTATTTCTTTAGGATCTTATTCAATTCCGACCCAAGGATAATTCCCTTTCTGATCCCTTCGGCCCGTTTTTCCCATTCCTCCAAATCAGAATAGGTAGAAGCAAACCGTTCCAATTGTTTTTTTGCCTCTTCTTCCGTCTGATAATACCCAACACATAGCTCAACCTTTTTCTTCTGTGCATATAAACTGACACAACCAAAAAGAATAAAAAGTACAGAAATGATGAGTATCCTGCTCTTTTTACATTTTTTAAAAAGTAAAATCTTCATTTAAAATACTATATCTCACTGGTTATTTTGATAAAATAAATATTTAAGCATTCATTTACAACAAATTTTTTCATTTTTATAGCAATCTTTATAATTTATTTCCTCAGCACCATGCAAAAATAAAATTAATCATTAGTATAACAATTTTTTAATTTTGTTTAAGGGATTACATTTACAAACATCGGCAATTAGTGTTTACTCAAAGAAAGGTATATAAATCAAATTAAATCATCAAATCATAGTATGAAAGTCTTTGTTACAGGTGTAAACGGTTTAATAGGAAGTAATCTTATAAGAGTCTTATTAGCAAGGGGATATGATGTGGTGGGAATGCTACGGCCTACAAGCAGTTTAATCTCCCTAAGAGGTCTTGATTTCAAGAAATACATTGGTGATATACTCAACCCTGAAGATGTACTAAGAGCAGCTCAGGATTGTCGGATTATCATCCATTTAGCTGCAAATACCATCCAGTGGCCAACAGCTTTAAAATATTATTCAGCTAATATTCAAGGAACCATTAATGTTATTAATGCTGCAAAAAAGGTGGGGGTAGAGAAATTTATTTATGTTAATACTGCAAATTCCTTTGGTTATGGGACGAAAGAAAACCCGGGTAATGAACAGTGCGAATTTAGACTTTTAAATTTTAAATCAGGTTATATTCAGAGTAAATACAAGGCACAACAAATTGTTTTAAAGGAAGTCAAATCAAACAAACTACCTGCAATTATTTTGAATCCTACATTCACGCTGGGGCCATACGACGCTAAACCCAGTTCAGGGAGAATTATATCATTAGTATATGGAAAAAAAATACTCGGATATCCTCCGGGAGGAAAAAACTTCGTTCATGTTCATGATGTGGCAATCGGAATATGTAATGCAATACAAATGGGTCGCATTGGAGAATGTTACCTTCTGGGCCATCAAAATCTTACTTATGAAGAGTTTTTTAAAAAATTGATCCGGATTACCGGTATGAAAGTAAAAATATTTAAAGTTCCCTCATCCCTTTATAAAATCGTTGGTTTATCAGGAACAATCTACGAAAAACTGTTTCGAAAAGAATTTCCATTAGCAAATTATACTCATTCACGATTGCTTTGTATTGGTAATTATTATACATCAGATAAAGCCATAAATGAACTTAATTTACCGCAAACACCGATAGAATATGCTATTAAAGATGCTTATAACTGGTTTAAATCCAATGGGTATCTGAATGCCAAATAAATATGTTAAACCCGATGTTCAGTTAAATTATTTTACGTTTAAATTAAATTCTCCTGCTTTTTGAGAAGGAGCCTGCCTACTACCAGCCAGGCAGGTACCACGCTTACTACAGGAGAAAATTGTGACCTATTGAACAACCATCTGGATGTGCGTTAATTGACAGTAAAAAGGCATTTTTTTTTAGCCATTTTAAATTTTAGGCATTTTAGGCATTTTAGGCATTTTAGGCATTTTAGGCATTTCTTTTCTTAGTCACTTTAGACACTTCTTCATTTAGGCATTTCTTTTTTTTGCATCAGCAGGTTTTTCAACCTGGCGAAACAAAACGAAGGATCTGAAGCTAAGCAATAAAATGATTGGAATTGCTGCCTTATTGAATTCCTGAGGGATTACTTTCCAGAAGATTATTATGAATAGCAGAAATATTCCATAACCAAAAAAATAATATTTATTCATCCTGTTGTTTTTCAATTTTCTCCGGAAAGCGAAGACAACATTTAAAGGCATTGCCCAGAGAAGGTTTAAATTATATTTAAAGCTCTCATGATCCGTACCCAACCAAAGGATTAAAAAAAATATACCGAACAACCCTGTTGTAAGAAAAATAGTTTTATCAATAAAGATTATAGTTTTTTCAGACTTAATTATTAATGTTGTTAAAATAATTATTATTGAAATAATCCACATTATTCTATTCGGGTTAGCAATATTTCTTTTTGGTGAAATATTACTTCCTTTAAAAAGTGTAACGATATTACCTGCCAGTTGAGAAGAATTGCTGTTTAGGTTATTCATCAAGTTATCCGGAAGAAACATGCTTTCGCGGACAGACATTTTTTTATCTGCCGGTAAGCCCATAACAAGATCAATTCCAAATTTTGTCCATTCTTTCCTGCTTAAATAAATAGCGATATTTTGTCTGAATGTCATATTGGCCGGATTGTCCAGGTGAAGAAAATGCTTTTTATCCTTAACTTGTGATTCGAGCAGGTCAATAATTTTTGTACAACAGTTATTGTAGAAGAAATCATATAAATAGTACCGGTTCTGAGGGAGATAATTGGTTTCCAATGCAGAGAAAATCTGCTCTTTTTCTTTTTTTGACAGAATTAGAATTTGCTGATAAACCGACCTGTTTCCCCGGATATATCCGTAAACAAAGAAATTAAATGAAGTTCGGTCAATTTGATATAGCAATTTCCCTTTTACGAATTTCATGTAGAAATTTGGAGTATTAAAATCAAAGACTCCGTAATTGTAAACATAATCGATCCCTGATACGGGGTCCCATACTCTGATAGCGCTATGCCCAAAGATGGAATATAGTTCTGTGCCAGGGCTACATGTTAACAAGGATATTTCAGCCTGATCAGACAATTGGAGAGAATATCCATTTGTGCAAAAATGAGTTAAAATTATCAGGACTGTTAAATACTTTGTTGTTTTCTTCAATGTGGTGAGATTTACAATTGCCTGGAATTATCAAATGTATGAATGATGATGGACTTCGGAGCGATTACCTATTTCGCGATTAACTTATTGATGTCTTGCTCTAACCTTGGAAGATGCTTTATAACAATACCCCATATATTCTCATCTGAAATATTATCATAGGCGTGAATTATTTGATTTCTTAAACTAACTATCCTTTTTGCATTACTAATTTCAATATCATGCTCAACTTTTATAATTTTATTCACAGCTTCACCAATGATTTCCAAATTTCGTTCAATCGCCCTTTTTAATACAAGATTATTCTGATATTCTTTGAAAGTACGATCATATTTTACAAAGTATGAGTTGATTTCTTCAATGGCAATCTTTATGTCGAATAGCCATTTAAGCACTTTTTCGTTCATATATCAGCTTTTTGCTATTATCAACGGAACGTCGAAAAATTGGATTCTTAATAGCTTGATTTTCTACCAAGTCAATTGGGCGATTGAATAAAGCCTCCAGTTTTTCTTTAATATCCATATAGTTATCAAAATACTCAACAGGATCAATACTATCAAATTGAATTAATAGGTCAATATCACTATTTTCAGTAAAATCATCTGTAATGGCTGAGCCAAAAACATAAAGTTCCTTTACCTTATGAAGATTACAAAGTATAATTATTTTATCAATATTCCTTTCTACAATGCTCATATCTACAAAGATAGACTATTTTTTCTGAATGCATACTGTGAACTACAAATTTCAAGCCTTAATTGAACGGGAGAAGGCATTTGGTTACTCCTGTTCCGGGCCATGTAACGACTTCTCCCTGATTAGCTTAAGTAGTTGGACCGGCTTTCTTTACTGAATCATCCTTTCTACAATAATAAAAAATTCCAAAAAATCGACAAAATAAAAAGGCTTTTTAAAAAAAACATCATAAATTAGAAGATATTCAAAAAACACAACTATGAAAAAAATAATTACCGTAATGTTATTAGGTATCTTACTCCATGCATGTGCCTCAAAATCAGATGTTCAGATCACCCAACCGCGGTGCGAATACCTGGACAACCCGCTGGGAATTGATGAAGTGAATCCCCGGTTAAGCTGGATCATCGAATCTGTCGAGCGCGGACAAAAACAAACAGCCTACCAGGTAATGGTAGCCTCAACCCTGGAAAAACTCAACTCGAAAAATCCGGATCTCTGGGACTCCGGTAAGGTAAAATCGAACCAATCCATTCAGATCGAATACAAAGGCAAACCTTTATCTTCCAGAATGGATTGTTACTGGAAAGTAAAGATTTGGGATAAAAAAGGCAGGCCTTCTGCATGGAGTGATCCGGCGTTGTGGTCTATGGGTTTACTCGAAAAAACCGATTGGAAAGCAAAATGGATTGGAGCAGATCCAAACAAAATAAATAAAGAAGTTAAAAAAGACCTGTCTGCTTCGGAAAAACATATTAAAATCGAACAACGCGGTGATCCTCCTATTCCTCCATCTCCCATTCTGAAAAAATCGTTTACCATAAAAAAGCAAATTAAGAAGGCAACCGTATATGCAACAGCGCTTGGTTTATACGAATTGCGGATCAATGGCAAAAAGGCAGGCGATTATGTTCTGGCACCTGAATGGACAGATTATAACAAAAGAATCCAATACCAAACCTTTGATGTTACCGGTTTTCTTAACCAGGGGGAAAATGTTATCGGGGCTACACTTGCCGATGGTTGGTATATGGGATTCTTTGCCCAATGGGGAAGCAAAACACCAAAGCGTGGTGAGAATTATGGAAGTCTTGACCGGAAGTTACTGGTCCAGTTGGAAATTGTTACAACGGATGATCAGACAGATACGGTTATTACAGATGAAACATGGCAGATATGGAATGATGGTCCCGTACGCAGCGCCGACATGTTTTTGGGTGAAATATATGACACGCGTAAAGAAATAATGGGTTGGGATATGCCTGAATTTGATGATTCTGAATGGGTAAATGCCTCTGAATTCCCGGCAACAGAAGCTGAACTTGTTGCGCAAATGAATGAACCGATACGAATAGTAAAGGAACTCAAACCTATTGCTGTTACCGAGCCTGAAACCGGAACCTACATTTTTGATATGGGACAAAACATGGTAGGCTGGTGCAGATTAATGATTAATGAACCTGAAGTGACGAAGATCAGACTAAGGCATGGGGAAATGCTTACAATGGATGGAGGTATCTATGTTGAAAATTTGCGCAAGGCAAAACAGGAAGATATTTTTATAACGAATGGAAAAGGTGAGAATACATTTGAGCCACGCTTTACATACCACGGATTCCGGTATGTAGAAGTAACAGGACTGAGCAAAAAGCCCACACCTGAAATGCTTACGGGTATGGTTGTAGCTTCAGATGCTGATCTGGCAGGGAAATTCGAGTGCTCAAATTCTGATCTGAATCAAATATGGAAAAACACTCTCTGGTCACAACGTGGTAATATGCACAGCACACCAACCGATTGCCCCCAGCGCGATGAAAGAATGGGGTGGATGGGCGATGCCCAGGTATTTTCCCAAACCGCTATTTTTAATATGAATATGGCAGCCTTCTTTTCAAAATGGAGTCAGGATATCAGGGATGCCCAGCAGGAAGACGGGCGTTATGCCGATTTTTGCCCTTATCCGAATAATATACGTGAACACCTGAATTCTCCGGGATGGGCCGATGCCGGAGTAATCGTCCCCTGGCGTTTATACCAGAACTACGCTGATGAACGGATTCTGGAAAAACACTATTTATCGGCAAAACGATTCATCGACCATGTTCATTTAGAAAATCCGGATTTGATCTGGACCCAAAGTGTGGGAAATAATTACGGCGACTGGCTTAATGGTAATACCATCATTTCTGACGATTATCCGAAAGCCGGGGGCAAAGTTCCTGACGAAATACATGCAACCATGTTTTTCGCACATTCAACCCGGATCTTGGCAAACATGGCAGAAATAATTGGTAATGAAAAAGATGCCCGAAAATACACAAAACTGGCAGACGAAATATGGTCGGTTTTTAACAAGAACTTCGTAGATTCCACAGGGCAAATTAAAGGAAAAACCCAGGCAGGATATGCGCTTGCCCTGAACTTTGACCTGTTACCTGAAAAGTTGCGAAAAAAAGCAGCGAAATGGATGGCTGATGCCGTTCATGAATATGACATACGTATATCAACCGGCTTTCAGTCAACATACCGCCTGATGCTGGAATTAACCCGGTGGGGATATAACGATATTGCATATCAATTGGTCGAAAGCCACAAGTTCCCCTCTTGGCTCTATTCCATCGACCAGGGTGCAACCACCATTTGGGAACGGTGGGACGCCTATGTTAAAGGCAGGGGTTTTCAAAGCACAGGAATGAATTCATTCAACCATTATTCCTTTGGTTCGGTTGTTGAATGGATGGTAAAAACCATTTTGGGGATTAACCCCGATGATGAATTTCCCGGATTTAAGAAATTTATTATACATCCCCAACCCGGAGGATCCCTTGAGTGGGCAAAAGGAGAATATAACTCCATTCATGGGAGAATCGAAAGTGAATGGAAAACAGAAAACGGCCGGTTCAAATTGAATATCAGTGTACCGGTAAATACAACTGCAAAAGTTTATATTCCTGCCAAAGACCCCGGTTTGGTAATGGAAAGCAACAAACCTATCAGGAAATCAAAAAGTATTCAATTTCTTGAACTTGTAAATGGTGAAGTTATTTTTGAACTACTTTCGGGTAAGTATGAGTTTACAACCCTATATGATATAAAATAATACTTCTTACAAACTATTAATTTTATTACTACGTTCTCCCCTCTAAAAAGTGAATTCTTTCTTGCATATTTCTTATACCGTTCTGTACAAGTTGTTAATTTTGCAGAAAAAATCTCCCCTCTAAAAAAGGGGACTAAGGGGTGTGTATAAAAATCCATTAACTTGATGGTTTTTCTCATTCTATAGAGGAAACTCATGTGCCTTGTCCTGATTGCTATCGGGACAAGGCATTGAGTTTATTTTTGTGTTATAAGCAGATTTTACTTTTTGTAAACCTAATTTATTTATCTTCCCTTTTGCCCTGAAAGGGCATAAGCAGTAACACAGGGCAACGCCCTGTGAATCTGGTATAACAAAAATCTAAGCCCTGAAAGGGCGTAAGCCTAATCCCACACATATCGTTCATCCTTATGTCCACCTACCTTAACAGGATTACATTCTAGTCCTTTACAAATACCAACCAAATATTCATATAATGAGGCTTCAATGCTACCATCAATGAGGTTTTGTCGGTTTTTGGTGCTAAATATTATATGTACATATACT
>Ga0114919_10002389_pt1 | contig 15202 bp, 24 predicted proteins | sample BlataG_FD_88682 | JGI IMG/M metagenome (GOLD analysis project Ga0114919, IMG submission 88682) | Deep subsurface microbial communities from Black Sea to uncover new lineages of life (NeLLi) - Black_00105 metaG | ecosystem: Environmental > Aquatic > Marine > Oceanic > Sediment | place: Atlantic... | reverse complement strand
GTGCGGTCTGTTTACCGAAAGGCCACATGCGGTTTGGCCTCGGCTGTTGGCGTTGGCCCGTTGAAGGCCAAGCGGACTTTATTCGGGCTGGGTTTCCTCGGTGGCTTCGGGCTCGCGGCTGTTATCGGACGCCGGCGGTTCCTGCGCGGCCCGCGCCGGCCTCACCGCGTAACGGGCCACAATATCCTGTACCAACCGGTGGCGAACAATATCTATTTCTTTCAGCCGCAGGATCCGCACGTCCCGGCACCCGCGCAGACGGCCGACCGCGTCGATCAGCCCCGAGGGCTGGTCCGGCTCCAGATCGACCTGGCTGTCGTCACCCGTCACGACCATCTTGCTGTGGTGCCCCAGCCGGGTCAGGAACATCAGCATCTGCCCAGGCGTCGTGTTTTGTGCCTCGTCCAGAATGACCACCGCGCTGCTCAGCGTGCGCCCGCGCATGTACGCCAACGGGATCACCTCGATCACGTCGTTGACCATGAAGCGTTTGAGCTGGTCGAAGGTCATCATATCGTGCATGGCGTCGAACAGGGGGCGCAGATAGGGGTTGACCTTTTGCTGTAAGTCGCCGGGGAGGAAGCCGAGGCGTTCGCCGGCCTCGACCGCCGGGCGTACCAGCACGATCCGCTTGGTCCGGGCGGTCTTGAGCAGATGGACGGCGACGGCCACCGCCAGGTAGGTCTTGCCCGTGCCGGCCGGCCCCAGGCAGAGCACCAGGTCCTTCTCCAGTATGGCGCGCAGGTATTGGCGTTGGCCGTCGGTCTTGGGCAGCACCGGGTCGGGGGCAAAGACGGGGATGGCGTCGGCGTCGTGGGTGACCGGCGGTCGGTCGGCCTCGGCGATGACCGCCTCCACCGTCTGGTCATCCAGGGATTCGCGCCGCTGGAGCAGTTGCTGGAGCCGCTCGATGACGGCGGCCGCCTTGGCCACGTCCCCCGGCTCCCCCGACACACGCACCAGCGCGTTGCGGGCCTGCACGCGCACCGCGAGTGCGTCCCGGATCTGCCGCAGGTACCGGTCGCTCGGTCCGAACAGCTCGGCCCGTTTTTGCGGCTCGAGCAGTGTGACAGACAGTTCCATACCTGGTAGGCTATCCGCGTTGGTGGGTTGCTGGCAACCGAAATGAGCGGTCAAGGGGGCAATACCGCTGCCGGGGAGCTTGACCATAATTTCGGTTGCAACCGTGCGTCGGGGGCTTACAATCCGCCGATCGAGCCGGCGCGGCAGGGCTCCTGTAAGGCCCGGGGGTCAGCGGGCGCACGGTGCAGTGGCGAGGGAAACTCCGATACGGTCTGAAGGAGTCTGCTCTTGAGCACGATGACCAAAGTATTTGTGGTGCTGACGGCGGTCCTGGCGATCGCGGTGTCCTGCCTGTTCATTGCCGCGGCGGCGCAGTGGGACAACTGGAAGGCACTGGCCCTGAGTTACCAGACGCTGCGTGACGCGGCCATCTCGGAGAAGCAGAACGCCGAGTTCGCGCTGCAAGCCGCGCTGACACTCAAGGACCAGGAGATCAGGGATATCCAGCGGACCCTGGCCGACACGCAAGCGGAAGTGCAGAGGCTGACGAATGACCTGGCGCGGGCCAAGAGCAACCTGGCCAAGGCGCGGAACGAAGCGTTGGCGTTCGAGGCCGGTCGCACCAAGTTGCAGGAAATCCTGGGCGTGACCACCGGGGAACTGAAGGCGCTGCAAAAGCAGAACCGGGACCTGCTGAGTCAGAGCATCGACCTCCAGACGCGCAATACGCGGCTGAACAGTCGGGTTCTCGATCTGACCACCAACGTGACGATCCTGACCGATCAGGTGCGCAACATCCAGGAGAAGCTCTATGCGGCTGAGCAGCAGGCCCTGGAGTTGCAGCAGCGGCTGGCCGCGGGTCGGCCGGTGCCGGCCGAGCCGGAAATCCCCGGGGCCGTCCCGCTTGCCCCCCCGGTCAAGGGCCCCATCGAGGGCGAAGTCGTCCAGGTGGACGGGAACTACGCCAGTATCAGCGTCGGCGAGACTTCGGGCGTGGTGCCGGGCATGGTCTTCATGGTCTACCGCGCGGGCGGGGGTTACCTGGCGGACTTGGTGATCGACCGGGTGCGTCCCAAGGCATCGGGCGGCAAACTCGGCACGCTCGTGAAGGGCGAGGTTCAGAAAGGCGACTCGGTCAGGTACCCGGTGATGGAGTAGCGGGCGAACAGCCGTTTTGGGAGTGCGATGATGGCGAGGCTGGACACACCCGGCCCCGGACGCAGCACTCGGCCCAGTGCCGAGAACGACATATACACGGCCCTGATGGTTGTCGCCGTTCTGTTCGTCCTGGCGGCAGCAATCTACGTCGGGTATCGTGCTCAGGTGTTATTCGGCACGCTGGTGCCCCTCGGCGGGAGCTGATCCGAGGAGGACGGCGGGCGGCACTTACCGGGCGGCCCTTTCTTTTCGCGCGTTTCGACCGCTCGGAGCAGGGGTTGAACGTGGGCCCCTGATGAGACAGATCGGAGCCAAGCGTGTTTCTCCGTCGGCTCATGGGGTTGTTCAGCGTCGATATGGGCATCGACCTGGGTACCTGCACTACCTTGGTCTGTGTTAAAGGCGAGGGCATCGTCCTTAACGAGCCGTCCGTTGTCGCCGTCCGCAAGGGCACCAACCAGGTGCTCGAGACGCAGGATGGCAAGAAGGCCGTCGGGCAGGCGGCCAAAGACATGCTCGGCCGAACCCCGGGGAGCATCACCGCCATCCGCCCCCTCAAGGACGGGGTCATCGCCGACTTCGACATCACCGAGGCGATGCTGGGATACTTCATCCAGGAGGTGCACGGGAACCGGGGCCTGGCCCATCCCCGCGTCGTAATCGCCGTTCCTTCCGGCATCACCGCGGTCGAGAAGCGGGCCGTGTACAACTCGGCCGAGCGGGCCGGGGCGCGCCGCGTGTACCTGATTGAGGAGCCCAAGGCCGCCGCCATCGGGGCCGGGCTGCCCATCTTCGACCCGACCGCCTCGATGATCGTGGACGTCGGCGGCGGCACCACCGAGGTCGCCGTGCTTAGTCTGTCGGACATCGTCATTTGCACCTCTATACGCGTGGCCGGCGACGACATGGACGAGGCCATCGCCAGCCACATGAAGCGCGTGTACAACCTGATGATCGGGCCACACACGGCGGAGCGGATCAAGATCGAAATCGGCTCGGCCGTCCCCCAGGAGGATGAAGGCCGGGTCGAGGTCAAGGGACGCGATATGATCAGCGGCCTGCCGCGCCGGGCGATCGTCAAAGGCGAGGAGATTCGCGAGGCCCTCAAGGAGCCGGCCGGGCAGATCGTCGGTGCCGTCCTGCGCACGCTGGAGCAGGTCGAGCCGGAATTGGCCGCCGACCTGGTCGATAACGGCATTCATCTGTGTGGCGGCGGGGCGCTGCTGCGCGGGCTGGACCAGATGCTGGTGAAGGCCACGGGGTTGGACGTCAGGCTCGTGGACGATCCGCTCACGTGTGTCGCCCGCGGTACCAGCGAGTGCCTCGACCACCTCGACCAGTGGCGCGCCACCTTCGAGTCGGACGAGGACGAATTCTAGCGAGCGTCTGCCCGGGGCCCGGGGGTTGGGAACCTCTCCCGGCCCGACCGGACCCGCCCGCCGATCAACATTCCCGGCAGCCGGACGACCGAGTATGAGACTGCGCCTGCGGCGTCTAACGAAGCCGAGAGTATTCATCTTGCTGATGGGGGTCGCCGCCGTGCTGGCGCTGCTGCCGACGGCCTGGACGCGGTGGCCTGGCGGGATCCTCCAGCCGCTCGGGTGGCTCCAGTGGTCGGCGGCTTCGGCAACGCGGGCGGCCGAGCGTTCGGTGCGGGATGCCGGCAGCGAGTGGCTCTCGCCTGATGAGGCGCGTGAGCTGACCGAACAGCTTGAGCAGCTTCGACGGCAGCTTGGCCAACAGGCGGTGCTGCTGGCGGACCTGGATCGGCAGATGACGGAGGTGACCGGGATCCGCCAGGACCTGGGAGAGGGCCGCACACAGATCGTCATCGCGGCGGTGATCGGCTTTGATGCGTCGCCCCGGCGTCAGACCCTCACGATCAACAAAGGCAGCCTCGGCGAGGGGCAGATCCGGGTGGGGCAATGGGTGGCGGCGGGCGTGCCTCTCGAGAAACGCGACCCACGGGCCGCGGGCCGCGAACTGCTGGCCCGTCAGTGGCTGATCGGCAAGGTGAGTAGGGTTGACCCCTATCGCAGTTGGGTGCAGCTCACCACCGACCCGGACTTCGGGCCCCAGGTCGTGCGCGTGGCCAAGGTGTTGCCGGACGGACAGTGGCAAACCGCAAACGAGGAGCCCGTGCTGTACGGGCTTGGGGCCGGCCGAATGCGGATTCACCAAGCCAAGGGGGACTACTTCAAGAGCGGGCATATCGTGGTGCTGGTCCCACGCTCGGGGGATTCGCCGACGGCGCTAAGTGTCGGCTACATAAAGGGTTCGCGTAGGTTGCCCGAAGCCCCGCTGTTCTACGATCTCGATGTCGAGCCCTGGGCAGACCCGCGCGAGCTTGCCTATGTCTATGTAATCTCCAAAGGCTCGTAGGGGCGGCGGCGTGTCACGGGGTCGGCCGTGAGCGCCGGATGCCCCCGCTCGATGTTGTGTCCGGTGTGTAACGCGGCCAAGCCGAGTGCTTGATCCGTCAAGTCGTCAAGCGGTCAAGGATGGACGGGCGGCGGCCGGCGGAACACCGCGGAGATTGCTGGACATTTGGCTCGCTTTTCGCCGCAAGCAGGGTTGACGGATACATGCAGCCTGCTATTCTAACAGGTCTCGGCACTTGCTGCCGAGAACAATAGAGGTGTGTACATAGAAGCGGGTATGTAGGTTCATGGCTGGCGAGCGAATTCGAATCCGGATGGAGGCGTACGACCATCGAGCTCTGGACGCCTCCGCGCAGGAAATTGTGGATCAGGCCAAACGCACCAGTGCCAGGGTGCGCGGGCCTATCCCGTTGCCGACGCGTATCGAACGCTTCACCGTCCTGCGTTCGCCTCACATTGACAAGAAGTCCCGTGAGCAGTTCGAGATGCGCACGCACAAGCGGCTGATCGACATCATGGAGCCGACGGCGCGGACGGTCGAAGCGCTAAACCGCCTTGTGGTTCCCGCGGGTGTTTTCGTCAAGATAAAGGCTTAGCCGGCGTGTCGAGGCCAAGCCGTAAACGGGGGAACAGTTGGCTCGTATCCGGAGCTTACCGAGCCGTGGGAGTGCCGAGCTATGGTCCCGGCCATCTTAGGTAAAAAGATCGGCATGACGCAGGTGTTCGATCCGTCGGGCGAGCGCGTCCCGGTGACGATCGTGCAGGCGGGTCCGTGCGTCATCCTGCAGGTCAAGCGGGCGGACGGTCCCGACGGGTACAGCAGTGTGCAGCTCGGGTTTGAGGACGCCAAGCCGCACCGCGCCACCCTGCCCGAGATCGGCCATGCCCGCAAGGCCAAGACCGCTCCCAAACGCTTCGTTCGCGAGGTCCGCCTGTCGGAGCCGACCGACAAGACGGTGGGCGACATGATCACGGTCGAGATCTTCAGCGAGAACGACGTGAAGTACGTGGATGTCGTCGGCACCAGCCGCGGCAAGGGCTTTCAGGGCAGCATGAAACGTCACGGATATGGCGGTATGCCCAAGTCGCACGGGGTCGAGCGAAAGCACCGCGCACCGGGAAGCATCAGTGCCTACGCGTCTAACCTAGGCACCTCGGGCGGAATCAAGAAGGGTAAGCGCATGGCCGGTCATACCGGCCATGAGCGTTGTACGGCCCGTTGCCAGGCCTTGCTCGGCGTCGATCCCGAGCATCATATGTTGTTGATCGAGGGCGGCCTTCCGGGGCCGAAGAACGGATTCGTCATTGTGCGGAAATCCAAGACACGCGCGTAGCAGAAGTTGGGTTATGCTGAGCATACCGGTGTACAACGAGTCCGGCGAGCAGGTCGCCACCGAGCAGATTGACGAGGCGGCGTTGGGCCGCGCGGTCAATCATCGCCTGCTGAAGCAGGCCGCGGTGATGTACCACGCCAACCGACGGCAGGGTCACGCCGTCCAGAAAACCCGCGCCGAGGTGGACGGGTCCACCCGGAAGATCTACCGCCAGAAGGGCACCGGCCGGGCACGAATGGGCAACCGCCGCACGTGCGTCCGGCGCGGCGGGGGCCGGGCCTTTGCCAAGAAGGTGCGCGACTTCCGCCAGGCGATGCCCAGGAAGATGCGGCGGCTGGCCTGCAACCACGCGGTTCTGGCCAAGATTCGGAGCGAGGACGCGCTCATCGTTGACGGGCTGAAGTTTGAAGAGCCCAAGACCAAGCACTTCGCCGCCGTGCTGCAGGCCGTCAATTGCGAGCGCGGCTGCGTGTTTGCGACCAACGGCGTGGATCGCACGCTCTACAAGAGCGCGCGGAACATCCCGCGGGCCGAGATCATGGACGTCGCCCAGCTCAACGCGTTCGACATCCTCTCCCGGCGGAAGCTGGTCTTCACGCGGGATGCGTTCGAAACGTTTCGGCACGGTGCGGCGGCGGCCCTGAAGGCGGGTGAGTAGTCATGGACATCTACCACACGGTCATCCGCCCGCTCGTAACCGAGAAGAGTACGCACCAGGCCGCGCAGAGCGGTCCCGGCCGCGGCGGAGCCTACAGCTTCGAGGTGCATCCGGAGGCCAACAAGGCCCAGATCAAGGATGCCGTCGAGAAGATCTACGGCGTCAAGGTCTTGACGGTGCGGACGTCGAACAAGCTGGGCAAGTTGCGGCGGTTTCGGTGGCGCTTCGGGCGGACCCGCCAGACGAAAAAGGCCGTGGTCGTGGTAGACCCCGACAGCCACATTGATCTGTTCTGAGGTGCATGCGGACGGCGCGCGGACCGGATGAGGTAGTCGAATGGGCGTGAAGGTTTACAAGAAGACGTCGCCGGGGCGCCGGTTCGCCAGCGTCAACGACTACGCCGAGATCACCCACCGGCACAAGAACCGTCCGGTCAAGTCGCTGACCAGGCCGCTGAAGAAGACCGGCGGGCGCAACCACCACGGGAAAATCACGAGTTGGCAACGCGGCGGCGGCAACAAACGCCTCTACCGCATCATCGACTTCAAACGCAACCTGGACGACCAGCCGGCCAAGGTGCTCGAAATCCAGTACGACCCCAATCGCTCGTGCCACATTGCCCTGTTGGAGTACGCCGGCGGCGAGAAACGCTACATCCTGGCCCCGCTGGGGCTGAAGGCCGACGACGTGGTCGAGAGCGGACAGAAGGTGGAACCCCGGACCGGCAGTGCCATGCCGCTCTCCAGCATCCCCGTCGGCATGGATATCCACAATATCGAGATGACCGCCGGGCAGGGGGGTAAGCTGGTGCGGACGGCGGGTGGGGCGGGGCGGCTGATGGCCCGCGAGGGCAATTGGGCGACGATCCAGCTACCATCCGGTGAGATGCGGCAGGTACGTGTCGAGTGCCGGGCTACGATCGGCCAGCTCGGCAACCTCGACCACCAGAACGTTCGTCTGGGCAAGGCCGGCAGAAAGCGTCACCTGGGTCGCCGTCCGCATGTACGCGGCGCGGCCATGAACCCGGTGGCGCACCCGCTGGGCGGCGGTGAGGGGCGCAGCAAGGGCGGCCGGCACCCCTGTTCGCCCTGGGGAAAGCTCGCCAAGGGCGGCCGCACACGCAATCCCCGCAAGGTGTCCAACCGGCGGATTTTGCGGCGGCGCAGAAGCGTGCGGTACGGGATCGTGGTATTGCAGCGGCGGAAATAGCGCGTTGGGAAGGATCGCGGCATGGCACGAAGCTTGAAAAAAGGCCCCTACGTCGATGAGGTCCTGTTCCGCAAGGTGATCAGGGCCCGCGATTTGGGGTCCACGGTGCCGATCAAGGTGTGGAACCGGGCGTGCACCATCGTTCCCGAGTTCGTGGGAACGACTTTCGAGGTGCACAACGGCAGGACGTTCATCAAGGTGTACGTCAGCGAGGACATGGTCGGGCACAAGCTCGGCGAGTTCGCCCCGACCCGCTCCTTCCGATCCCACACGGCGCGGCAGGTCAGGCGGTAAAGGAGTGGCGACGACAATGGCCTGGAGAGCAACATACCGCTTCGCACGAATCTCCGAGCGGAAGGCCCGCCTGGTTGTGGACATGATCCGCGGGTTGCCGTGCGACCAGGCGGTCGAGCTGCTGGGCTTTACGAATAAGCGGGCGGCGTATCTGGTGGACCGGGTGCTTAAGTCGGCGATGTCCAATGCCAACGAGCAGGAAGCCACGATGAACAAGCTGTATGTATCGGAGGCCCGCGTGGATTCCGGGGCGATCATCAAGCGTTGGCGGCCCAAGGACCGCGGCCGGGCGCACCCGATCCAGAAGCGTACCAGTCACATCATCGTCTGCGTGGATGAGAGGGGGTAGGCGGTGGGTCAGAAATGCCATCCCGTGGGGTTTCGAGTGGGGATCACGGAGGGCTGGAAGTCGCGCTGGTACGCGCCTTCGACCGCCTTCGGGACGTTTCTGGTCGAAGACGAGAGGATTCGCAGGTTCATCGACGACGAGCTGAACCGCAAGCCGCCGTTTGCCGGCGTCTCCAAAGTCGAGATCGAGCGCACCCGCGACGAGGTCAAGGTCATTCTGCACACGGCCCGGCCCGGCATGGTCATCGGGGCCAAGGGGGCCGAGGTGGACAAGCTGCGCGAGCGGCTGGAGAACCTGATCGAACGGCGCGTGAACGTCTCCATCCTGGAGATTCGGCATCCCGATCTGGATGCGCATCTGGTCGCCGCGGCCATCGGCGAGCAACTGAAGAAGCGCACCAGTTTCCGCCGGGTGATCAAGCAGCGCTGTGAGACGACCATGGCGGCGGGTGCCAAAGGGGTCAAGATCGTCTGCTCCGGGCGGTTGGGCGGGGCAGAGATGGCCCGGACCGAGATGCAGATGGTGGGTTCGGTGCCGTTGCAGACGCTCCAGGCGAACGTGGATTACGCCGTCCACCACGCGGTTACCAAGGTGGGCACCATCGGGATCAAGGTTTGGATTCACAAGGGCATGTACGGCGAAGAGGAGGCGGTTGGTCGGCCGAGCGAACGTCCGCGCCGACGCGCCCGCCGCTAGCGAGCGAGGCAGGAGACAGCCATGGCAGCCAACATGCCCAGACGCGTGAAGTGGCGTAAGGCCCAAAAGGGTCGTATCCGCGGGAATGCCTGGCGTGGCAACACGGTGGCGTTCGGGGATTACGGGCTGCAATCGACCGAACCCGGGCGGGTCACCTCGCGGCACATCGAGGCCGGCCGCGTGGCCGCCACGCACTTTCTGCACCGTGAGGGCCGCGTCTACGTGCGAATCTTCCCGCACAAGCCGATCAGTGGCAAACCGCTGGAAACGCGAATGGGCAAGGGCAAGGGCGAGGTCTCGATCTGGGCGGCCCAGGTCAAGCCCGGCACGGTGATGTACGAAATCGCCGGCGTGAGCGAGGACGTCGCCCGGACCGCCTTGCTGCGCGTCGCGCACAAAATGCCGGTCAAGACCAGGTTCGTGTACCGGCGACACAGCTTCTAGGGACTCGGCAATGGCCAAGATGGAGACCTTCCGAGCGTTGAAGACCGATGAGTTGCACCACGAGCTGGAACGGCTCCGCCGGCACCTGTTCGACCTGCGCGCCCAAGCGGTGACCGAGAAGCTCGCGGACCCGACCCAGCTCGGCAAGGCCCGGCGCGACACCGCGCGCATCCTCACCGTGTTGCGGGAACGCGGGGAGCGGAATATCGAACAGCATCAAGCGCACCTGACCGCGGCGGCGGCGCGACGCTGAAAGCGAATGCAAAATGCAAAGTGGAAAATGCACGATGCAAAGTGAAAAATGCAAAACGCCGAGTGCAGAATTCTGCACTTTGCACTTTGCATTCTGCATTGACGAACTGGACCGACGCGATGGTAACTGATACATCCGGACAAGTGGTTGTTTCGCCGCCCAAGGCGCCACGCCGGAAGCGCCCGATGCGCATCGGGGTGGTCACTTCCGACGGACGCACCAAGACGATCAAGGTCACGATTTCGCGCCTGGTGCGGCACGGCAAGTACGGCAAGTACCTCGGCCGGCGGACCGTGTTGCACGCCCACGACGAGAAGAACGAGGCGCGCGTCGGCGACACGGTCGAGGTCGCCGAGTGCCGCCCGATCAGCAGGACCAAGCATTGGCGTCTGGTGCGGATCATCGAGCGCGCCGCGAGAGGGGGACGTTCGTGATCCAGCAGTACACGCGTCTGGTCGTGGCCGACAACACCGGGGCCAAGCAGCTCCAGTGCATTCAGGTGCTCAAGGGCTCCACGGCCCGCAGGGGCAAGCGCCGCCTGCGCCGCGGAGGCGTCGGCGACATTGCCATCTGCTCGGTCAAGATGGCCATCCCCTCCTCGGAGATCAAGAAGGGCGACAAGGTGCGCTGCGTCATCGTGCGCACCAAGTACCCCACGCGCCGCCCGGACGGCAGCTATGTGGCCTTCGACAGCAACGCGGCGGTCATCATCGACCCGGACAACAATCCGAAGGGCACGCGCGTCTTCGGCGCGGTGGCCCGCGAGCTGCGCGAGCGGAATTTCGCCAAAATCATCTCCCTGGCAGAGGAGGTGTGGTAACGATGGCGGCACGCGTGCGGAAGGATGACATCGTCGAGGTGATCGCGGGCGACCACAGAGGCGCGCAGGGCAAGGTGTTGCGGGTCTTGCCGGATAAGCAGCGTGTGGTGGTCGAGGGCGTGAATATGGTCTATCGCCATGTGCGCCGCAGCCGCCGCAACCCGCAGGGCGGGCGGATCCAGAAGGAAGCCCCCATCCATCTTTCCAACGTGATGCCGGTGAATCCGAAGACGGGTCACGGCACGCGCGTCCGCTTCAAGGTCGAGTACGACGCGCGCGGCCGAGTCCACTCGAAGCAACGCGTCGGCCCCGACGGGACGGTGCTCAGCCAGGTCACGCGGGCCGAGCAGAAGACGCAGGCCAGGGGTGGTTGATGGCGAGGTTACTCGAGAAATACAGGCAGGAGGTCGTCCCGGCGTTACGCGTGGAGCTCGAGCGCGACAACGCCTTGGCGCTCCCCAAGCTGACGAAGATCGTGGTTTCGATGGGACTGGGGCGGGCGGTGCAGGAGTCGAGTGGCAAGGCCCGCGAGAACAAACGCTTCACTGAGGCCGAAGAGCACTTGGCCACCATCACCGGTCAGCGTCCGGCGGTGATGCGGGCCCGCAAGAGCGTCTCCAACTTCAAGGTCCGCCAGGGCTGGCCCGCCGGGTTGAAGGTGACGCTCCGCGGGCGGCGGATGTACGAGTTCCTCGATCGGCTTGTCGCGCTGGCCGTCCCACGCGTCCGCGACTTCCGCGGGCTCGATCCCGGCAGCTTCGACGGTCGCGGGAACTTCGGAATGGGCCTGTCCGAATACGGCGTCTTCCCCGAAATCGACCCGGACCGGGTGACCTATCAGCAAGGCATGAACGTTACCATTTGCACCTCGGCGCGTAACGACGGCGAGGCGCGGCGGCTGCTGACCCTGTTGGGCATGCCGTTCAGGAGTTAATCAGGTTATGGCGAGGCTCGCACTGCGGTTGAGGGCGAAGCGGAAACCGAAGTATCGCGCGCGCGGGTACACGCGTTGCGAGCTGTGCGGGCGGTCGCGGGCGGTGTACCGTAAGTTTCGGATTTGTCGGATTTGCTTCCGGATGCTGGCCCTTGAGGGACGCATCCCGGGGGTTCGCAAGGCAAGTTGGTGAGGGCGTTCGACGATGGCCACCTCTGATCCGATTGCCGACATGCTCACGCGGATCCGCAACGCGGTGAGAGTGAGCAAGCCGCAGGTGCGCGTGAAACGCAGCAAGGTCTGCCTGGGCATTGCCCGCGTCCTCAGGGAGGAGGGCTACATCGAGGACTATGACTCGATCGACGATACCAATCAGGGTGAGATTCGGGTCCACCTGCGGCGCGGCGAAAACCAGGAGCCGGTCCTGTTGGACCTGCAACGTGCCAGCCGGCCCGGACGACGCCTCTATCGCGGGGCCGAGCAGTTGCCGCGCGTGCTCGACGGGCTGGGCATCGCGATCGTCTCGACCAGTCGCGGCGTGTTGAGCGATCGGCAGTGTCGCGAGTTCAAGGTCGGTGGTGAAGTGTTGTGTACGGTGTGGTGATTCGATGTCGCGAGTAGGCAACAAGCCGGTCCCCGTTCCGCCCGCGGTGAAGGTCGATCTGACCGGACGCCAGGTGAAGGTCTCCGGTCCGAAGGGCGACCTGAGCTGGGTGGTGCCGGCACCGATTGACGTCGCCCTGGACGGGGGCCAGGTCGTCGTGCGTCGGTCGGACGACGTGCCGCGCAACCGCGCGCTGCACGGGCTGTCGCGGGCCCTGATCGCCAACATGGTCAAGGGCGTCGCCGAAGGCTACGAAAAGAAGCTGGAGATCTACGGCACGGGCTACGGTTGCAAGGTGCAGGGCCGGGAACTGCACCTGAACATCGGGTTCATGGGCCGCGGGCTCAACCGCCCGGCGCAGTTCGTGTTCGAGATTCCCGAGGGGTTGGAGGTTGACATTCAGGTCCCGGCGGCCCGTGGGAACACCGAGCCGGCCAGGTTTACCGTTCGCGGCGCCGACAAACAGCAGGTCGGCCAGTTCGCGGCCGAGATTCGCAAGCTGCGCAGGCCGGAACCGTATTTGGGCAAGGGCATTCGCTACGCCGGCGAGCACATCCGCCGCAAGGCCGGGAAGGTCTTCGCCGGCGGTACGGCTTAGCCAGAGGTGTGTAGAGGTCAGGCAGGATGAAAGCGGAACGGATCAAGAGCGTTCGCCAGGCCCGACGCGTCCGTCGGGTTCGCAAGAAGATTAGCGGGACGCCGCAGCGCCCGCGGCTGGCCGTTTCGCGCTCGCACCGGAGTATCCACGCCCAGGTCATCGACGACTCCACCGGGCGGACGCTTTGCGCGGCTTCCTCGCAGGGCAAGGAGCTGCGTGAACAGATCGGCTATGGCGGCAACAGGCAGGCCGCCGCCGTCGTCGGCAAGGCGCTCGGCGAGAAGGCCCGCGCGCTGGGGATCGAGACGATTTGCTTCGATCGGCGGGGCCGCAAGTACCACGGCCGGATCAAGGCGTTGGCGGAGGCCGCGCGCGAAGCGGGACTGAACTTCTAGCAGACGGGACAGGTAGCCTATGGCACAGGCGTTTCGAGGTAGAAGAAGGCCGGCGGACTTCGGGGACGAAGGCAACATCGACGACGTGTTGGTCAAGCTTTACCGCTGTGCCACGGTGGTCAAGGGCGGGCGACGCTTCTCGTTCGGGGCGCTGGTGGTGGTCGGTGACCGCAATGGCAACGTCGGCTACGGGTACGGAAAGGCCAACGAGGTGCCCCCCGCGGTCGAAAAGGGCATCAAGCAGGCGCGGCGGGCGATGTTCGAGGTGCCCCGCCGGCGAACCACCATCCCGCACCGCGTGATTGGTCGCTTCGGTGCCAGCAAGATCGTGCTGATTCCCGCCAGCGAGGGGACCGGGGTCATCGCCGGGTCGGCGCCGCGGGCCGTGCTCGAGTTGGCCGGCGTCAAAGACGTGCTGACCAAGTCGTACGGTTCCACCAGCCCCAAGAACCTGGTCAAAGCCACTATTAACGGGTTGCGGCAATTGCGCTCGCGGGCCACGATTGAGCGCCTGCGGGGCGTCAAGCTGGACCTGCCGCCCGAGCTGGCCAAGCTGGGGGCGGCCGAGCCGATGGAGGCCTACGTGGACGAGCGTCCGGACGAGCAGGAGCCGCGGCCGGTCGAGTCGCCGGCGGACGCGGAAGCGGGCGAGACACAAACGGCCCCACAGGAATCGCAAAATGATGCTGAATGAAGTGACCAGGCAGGCCGGGGCCCACAAACGGCGCAAACGCGTCGGCCGGGGGCGTAGCAGCGGGCGCGGCAAGACCTGTGGGCGCGGACACAAGGGTTCTCAGTCGCGGTCCGGCGGGGGGGCCCACCGGCTGCACGAAGGCGGGCAGATGCCCATTTTCCGGCGGATACCCAAACGCGGCTTCAGCAACTTCAATTTCCGCACCGAGTATGAAATCGTCAACGTGTCCACGCTGGACGAGCGTTTCCAGGACGGCGAGACGGTGGACCTGGACGCGTTGAAGAAGCTGCGGCTCGTCCGCGGCCAGCGACCGTTGGTCAAGATCCTGGCCAAGGGAACGCTCGGCAAGAAGCTGACGGTCGAGGCGCACGTGTTCAGCGCCCAGGCGCGCGCGGCGATCGAACAGGCCGGTGGGACGGCGAAGGTGATCGAACGCCGCTCGCCCCAGGACGCCGCCCGCGCGAAGCGTAATACGGCCAAGCGTGCAGCCCGCGGCGGCCGCGAGAAGCCGGCAGCCGGGGTCCAGACGGAGTCTTAGCCGCAGTGGTCTGCGGAGGTTGAACCGCGATGTTCCGGGCGTTTATCAACATCTTCCGCATCCCCGACCTGCGTAAGAAGGTCCTGTTCACGCTCATGATGCTGGGCGTGTACCGGGTGGGGTTCTACGTCCCGCTGCCCGGCATCGACCAGGATCGACTGTCGCGCCACTTCCAGCGGGCGGGCGGCGGCGCCGGCGAGCAGGCCGCCGCGCTCTTCGCCATGTTCACCGGCGGCGACCTGGGCCAAAGCACCATCTTCGGCCTGGGCATCATGCCCTACATCAGCGCGTCGATCATCTTGCAGATTCTGGTCACGGTAGTGCCCGCTTTGGAGAAGATCGCCAAAGAGGGCGAAAGCGGTCGCCGAAAGATCCAGGAGTACACCCGCTACGGGACGGTGCTGCTGTGTTTCATCCAGGCCATGTTCTGGCTGGGCTACCTCAACCGCAACGAGCTGGTCTTCGGGGATTTCAGGTGGGGCTTCGACTTTGCCCTCATGGCCATTACCGGGCTGATGGCGGGCACGATCCTGCTGATGTGGATCGGCGAGCAGATCGACGAGTACGGCGTCGGCAACGGGATCAGTCTGATCATCATGGCGGGGATCATCGCGCGCCTCCCCGACGTGCTGATTGATGTCGCCCAGGGGATCAACTTCCAGCGCACGGCGACCGGGGGCGAGATGACCGCCGAGAAGGTTCTGTTCCTGATCATCTCGTTTGTCGGGGTCGTGGCCGGGGCGATCCTGATCACCCAGGCGCAGCGCCGGATACCGATCCAGCAGGCCAAGCAGACGCGCGGGCGGCGAATCGTCGGCGG
>Ga0114919_10002388_pt1 | contig 15206 bp, 19 predicted proteins | sample BlataG_FD_88682 | JGI IMG/M metagenome (GOLD analysis project Ga0114919, IMG submission 88682) | Deep subsurface microbial communities from Black Sea to uncover new lineages of life (NeLLi) - Black_00105 metaG | ecosystem: Environmental > Aquatic > Marine > Oceanic > Sediment | place: Atlantic... | reverse complement strand
TGTTATTTCGGTTTTATCTGAAGATCCAGAATTTCATGTTGCAGTAGGTAATCCATGTGAAAATCCATATTTTCGGTATGAATTTGAGAAGTAAAGGACTTTAGACGATTTTATAGAGAATTTGTTTAGTTTTAAGCAATTTTAGTAGTTTTTCCATAGAATTTTCATCGAAATCAGGCTCTGAATTTACCTCTCTATTCCAATTTCACATAAAATTGAGGCAAAATATTTGCCTTTCAAGTAGAATTTCATAAAAGCTTTTAATAATGTTTCTAATCTGATATCATGAGTTTAATAATAAAGCTAGCCTTTTTGTTTAGTCCTTTTATTAGATTAATTAATTTGATTAAAAGGGCTGTATCTCGCTACATTAGACATTTTTGCTCGTTAGAACCATCTAAAACAACTTTTAAACTAGACTCATGGAATAATGAAGCAACTGTCCAAACAAAATATGGTATGATCTCTGGTTTATCTGCAAAGAATTATTGGTGTTGGAAGGGAATTCCTTATGCAACTCCTCCAGTAGGATCACTTCGTTGGAAAGCACCACTTGATCTTTGCCCATGGATCGGAAACCGCAAAACAACTAAGTTTGGGAATTCTGCAGCACAAGTTATGCTTTTTTTAGGTCCAATTGGTTCAGAAGATTGTCTTTATCTTAATATTTGGCGTCCTAAAACTCCAGAGATAAAATTACCAGTATATTTTTACATTCATGGAGGAGGAAATTCAATCGGTTCATCTGCAGCGGTTGCTTATTATGGTAATGCGGTCGTTGAGAAATCTAACTTATTATATATCTCAGTAAATTACCGTCTTGGAGCAATGGGTTGGTTCATACATCCCGCAGTGACAAGTAATGGTTCTCCTGAAGATAAGAGCGGTAATTATGGTACTCTTGATCTGATAAAAGCCTTGGAATGGGTACGAGATAACATAGAAGCATTTGGAGGGGATCCTAATAATGTTACAATCGCTGGGGAATCTGGTGGTGCCTTTAATGTTCTTTCACTCCTTATTTCTCCGACCGCAAATGGACTCTTCCATCATGCTATTGCTGAAAGTGGATTATCTCTAATTTCTAATACTAATACAGCAGAAGCTCAAAGTATCGATCTTCTTATCGACCTCTTCATTAAAGATCGTAAAGCAAAGAATCAAATAGAGGCTGGACAAATCTTAGAGAAAATGTCGGGAAAAGAGGTTGAGGAGTATCTTCGGTCAAAATCAGCATTTAAAATTATGAAATGCATACCTAAAATGGATTTTGGAATGGCTCAATGGAGGAATATTTTCACTGATGGTACAGTAATACCAAAAGAAGGGTATGATATATTTTCAACTGGAGACTGGGCAAATAAAGTCTCACTAATTATCGGCTGCACAAAAGATGAATTGAAGCTCTTTGGTAGCTTTAGAAAAGACCCTCCCAAGAATACAAGAAAGTATGATTTAGTTTGGAGATATCGATCCCTATTGTGGCGCGTGAGTGGTCTTGATTCCTTAGTAACTAAAATGAATTCAAATACGAATGTACCTATTTATGCTTACAGATTTGATTGGGGTAGCCCAGATAAAAATGGTATGAGTGTTTTGCCTAAAGCGATGGGTCGGAACTTAGGTGCTCATCATGCTGCAGAAATTCCTTTCTTTTTAGGAATGGGTACTAGCTCTATTTTCATGCTAATTGGAAAAACACACACTCAGCGTAATCGAATTGGTCGGGAAAAGTTGATAGACATATCTATGAATTATCTTGCTAATTTTGCACGAACCGGAAATCCAAACGGAGAAGGTTTACCTAATTGGTATCCTTGGAGCAATATCAAAGGAAAAGATAAAATACTTGTCCTTGATTCTGATAATGATGATTTAAGGATTTCCTATTTAAATGATATCCTTACTGTGAAGAGCGTTATTGATCTCATTAATTCTGAACTTAAAGAACCTGAATTAGGAACGATCCTCTCCTATCTTGACGAGTTTATACCATTTGGTGTAAAAGAATCTGAATTATAACGAAATTTTTTTCAAAGGAATTTTCTTTGAAATCAGACTCTGAATTTACCATTCAATACTATCTTTCATGACTCAAGCTAGCTAGTGAAATAGAAAAATACTATAGAAAAAAAATATAATCTGGAACACACTCCCTCCTTTCAATCTCGAAACAAAATGTAATAAACTCGTATCGTCTGCCACTCACACAAACCCAAGAAAAACAAAATTAACTCCATTATACTTTATATATTTAAATACTTAAATACTTAAACACTTTAGCGACCAAGTAATCAAATGCGTTATCGATATTATAACCAGTTTTGGCTGATGTCTCCATATACTTTACATTGTACTTTTGTGCCTTTTCATTCGCTTCCTCAATTTTAACCCGTCTTTCGTCACTTTTATCAAACCCATTCCCAATTATCACAAAAGGGATATTCCCACAAACCTCCTTTATTTTCTTCATCCAAAAATCAACGCTGGAAAACGAATCATGATTCGCAACATCAAAAATTACCATCGCTCCTACTGATTGAATAAAAACGTCTTCTACCAATCGATTTTTAGCTCCTGGTATTTCCCAAATGTACATTCTAAAGTCTTCATTTACCTGCTTTATATAACACTCTGCTCCGACTGTTACATAGACTTCATTGATAGACATACTTTTAACATATCGTGTTATAATTGCCGTTTTACCCACTCTTGAGTCCCCGCATATAACAAACTTACAACGATACATCAAAAACCTACTCCAAAAAGATAAGTACTGTAAACTAATTTGTAAATAATCCTCTTTAAATTTAAGTTTGTTTGTTCCAGAAAGATAAATCCCTAAGTAACTGAAGAACATACATTTACCGAGGGAGAGACAGTTTACGAAAACTCAAAAAATTATCAGATTTAAAAATTTCTAACTAAGGTTTTTGTATTAAAAAAAAAGTAAAGGCAGGAACACAACTTCTCAACTTCGATTCGAAACAAAATAAACATGTATCGTCGCCACTCACACAAACCCGATTCACTCTAAGCTTGAACCCAGTTATATTACAAGTAAAATCCCATTATCACCACCAAAAAGATGAAATACCTTTATATATCCTGAAAGTAAAATATTATGTAACTTTACAAAAGGATGTTGGAATTAAGAATAATGTCAGTAGAAATTAGAGGGAAAGAATATCGAGTGAAAAAAAAAAAGGGATTACTAACTTTAAATCTGTCCCAAAAAGGGATTACAGACATGTTAGAGATAAAAGGTCTTGAGAAGTTAACAGACTTGGAAGCGTTAAACCTTAGATATAATAAAATAACGGAAATAAAAGGAATCGATTCTTTAACACAGTTAAAAATACTAAATATTAGCCAAAATAGAATAAAAAAAATAAGTGGTGTCGATACACTAAAAAATTTAGATGTATTGATTCTTAGAAATAACGATATTAAAATCATTGAAGGTCTTGACAATCTAAGTTCCTTGAAGGATTTAGACCTCTGGGAAAACAACGTAACACAGATCAATAGTCATAAAATTCTAAGGCAATTATCGCGCTTTATCATAAGCGGAAATCCCATTTATAACGAAATTCTATACTTTACTGGAAAGACTAAATCAGAGAAATTGAATACTTTTATCCTTGAGTCAGATGAAAAAAGAGAAGAAATTATTAGAGAAATTAAGCATAAAGAAATTTTAGCACAAAAATCCAAGGTTGAGGAGATTCCCCAGATTAATATTGGTAAATTAATAGGGTATTTGTTTTTGATAGCGGGGATTATTTTTATCGGATTTATAGCATTTGCTATATATATGGTCAGATTTGTATGATATGTAATCGCAATTTCGCAGAATTCAGTTTTTACTGATAAAAACACCTCATTTACCACTAATACCTCTCGATGCATTTATATACTAACTTAATAATAAAGGTAGTATAATATATTTACAATCTAGTTTATACATTTTTGGAGAAAATAAAATGACACGCAACTTAATGACAAAATCAATGGTTATATTAGGCATTATAATTGTATTATCACCTATTATTAGCTATGGTCCTATTCCTAATGCGGAAAACAGTGGTAATGTTTTTTTTGATAAAGAAAACTTAAACTTCTCAAAAATATCGGGAAAAATTCATATTAATCATAATAATCCAAGTTTGAATTGGTCTGTTGCTGTAGATACAGGATTATGTACGGGAAATGGTACTTATTCTGAGCCATATGTCATAGAAGATTTGGTAATAGATGGTGGAGGTTCCGGAAATTGTATCTGGATTGAGAATTCTGACGTGTATTTTAAGATAGAAAATTGTACACTTTATAATGCGGGAACATCTTATACGGGAATCTGGTTATATAACGTTGATAATTCCCAATTGATTGATAATAATTGTTCATCTAACCGTAGAGGAATATATTTGCAATATAGCCAAAATAACACGATTTCGGGAAACACCTTAAATAATAACAACTTGGATGGAATATATCTATATTCTAGTAATAACAACACGATTTGGAGAAACACCGCAAGTAATAATGATAGGTATGGGATATATACTGATCTATCTGACTATAACGATGTTTCAGGAAATGTCGCAAACAATAGCATTATTGGGATAAATGTAGAGGATAGTTATAATATTAACGTTTTGGGAAATAACATGATCGATAATGTTTTGGGAATACTTTTATCTGATGCTAACCACTCCATCTCAGGAAATAATATGAATGGATGTGGATTAGGAGTATCTGGTTCCAGTTCCATAGAAGAGTTATGTTCCTACGATATAGATACTACAAACCTTGTGAATGGAAAACCTCTATATTATTACACTAACGAAGAAAATTTAGGATCATACAATTTTGCAAATGCAGGGCAAGTCATATTAGTGAATTGTACAGATTCTATCATATCAAACCTGGATTTTTCTTATTGTTCTAATGGAATTGCATTGTACTATTGTAGTGCCAATACAATTTTGGGAAATACTGGAAATAATCAAAGAAATGGGATAATGTTATTTTATAGTTATAAAAATACAGTTACGGGAAATATCGAAAATAGCAATGATTTCTACGGGATAAATATAGTAGGTAGCCATAATAACACGATTTCGGGAAACACCGCAAATAATAACAACAGGGACGGGATATACTTATCTACTAGTAATAATAACACCCTTTCGGGAAATACAGCAAACAATAACACCAGGCATGGGATGTATTTATTTTCAAGTGATTATAACAACCTTTCGGGAAACTCTTTAAGCTATAACAATGATAACGGGATGTATTTAGCTGAAAGTAATAATAACACAATTACACAAAGTATGATAAAAGACAATTTGGGTTTTGGTTTGGAGATTCATGCTTTGGTGGGTTTATTTGATTCATCAGAGAATGTTATATATCTTAATTGTTTTATTAATAATGGTGGGAATGCTTATGATGAAGGTACGAATAATCATTGGGATAATGGTATAAAGGGGAATTATTGGAGTGATTATGAAGGTTTAGACGCAGATGGCGATGGAATTGGTGATGTTCCGTATAATATTACTTGGGCTCCTGCAATGATCCAAGACAACTTTCCATTGATGATCTGCCCAAGTTCAACGCCTCAAGTAGATGGTGGAATTCCAGGATATAACCTATACTTTCTGCTTGGTATTCTCTCCGTTATAGTTACTATTGTAAACAAAAAAGTAAAGAAATCCTAAAATCTAATCAAAACATTTTTTTTTTACCTCTTTCGATCCTGTTTTAAAGAGTTCAAAGTTTTTCTTTCGTTTTTCAAAGAAATTTTCATTGAAATCAGACGCTGAATTTACCTTTCAGTTTGATCTATATGATTAAAACAATAAAATAAAAGAATGGAAATTAAGAAATATATTAGAAATACAATTTTCACTAATAAATCTTAAAATTTCTTGTCAATTTTGTCAGTTCAATATTGCTAAACTACAAAACATCAATATCTAAACAAATTTTTAATGAAATGAAAGCAATTTAATAAATAAAAAGTAAAAAGGTAAGAGATTAAAAATGAGAACGCTTCGAATGGAAGAGATGAATTGGGTTGATATTAAAAAAGCGATTAATGACGGTTTTAAAACGGTAATAATTGGAGTAGGTTCAACTGAACAGCATGGACCTCATTTACCAACTCAAACAGACGCATTAATAGCGGATGTTGTAGTTAATTTAATCGCTCAAAACTTAAAGAATGCGTTGCAAGCACAAACGATACGAGTGGGGTGTTCAGATCATCATTTACCGTTTCCTGGGACAATATCGTTAAAGAAATCTACTTTGAAGGCGATTATTCACGATTACACTGAGAGTCTTCAACGACATGGTTTTGAAAATATTATTTTTATCCCTACACATGGGGGAAACTTTAATCCGGTAAAGGAAGCTATTGAGGAAGCACAGGAAAAATATCCTAAAATAAAGATTTTTGGATTTACAGATTTGATGGGCTTTGTAGACGCTGAGGATAAAATTGCAACAGAGTTTAATATAACGAAGGAAGTAGCAGGAGCTCATGCGGGTGAAGTAGAAACATCCCAAATGTTAGCCCTCGCTGAAAATCTTGTTGAGAGAGGGAGGTTCCAACCAGGTTATCTTGGTGTTTTAGGGGAAGAAGAGGTTGAAATGCTTTTTAAAAATGGAATGCCCTCTTTGACTGAAATCGGCGTTATCGGAGACCCAACTAATGCGAGTAAAAAAAGAGGTAAGCTCTATATAGAAAAAATCGTAGAATTTCTAACTGACGAAATTAAAAAAAATCTTTAAAGAGAACAATTAAAATGAACTTCATTAAGAAAAGAGGTGTTATGATATAAATGTCGGAAGATAATTTCAAATCTGCTACTTTTGAAGAAAAATTGGAAATGTTTTATGGGAAAATGACCGAAAAACAATGGAATGATAGTATTGAACAAGTAATATATATGTGTAGAGAATATTGCGGAATATGTCCAAGTCATCACGGAACTGGAGAAGAATCTCTCGCTTTTTGCATGGTGGGGAAGAGTTCTGTAATAACTGAGAAGAAAGGTTGTTTATGTGAAAAATGCCCAATTACTAAAACAATGAGTCTTCGCTGGGATTATTACTGCGCTGATGGCAACGCAATAGGGCTTTCGCAATTAGGAAAGTAAGAATCTAACGATATTTTATTCAACAGTAAATCTTAGATCTTTTGCCAATTTTGTCTATTCAATATAGTTTAAAAACAAAACATAAGTTTCTAAACAGAATGCTACTATTGCAATCGTTGTATCGAGATTTGTCCTGTAAACGCTATTAAATTCGCTATGGACCTATAAAGGTGACAGTTCTGGTCCAAATTCAAGATTTTGCTATTATTTATTAAGAATTTCTGCTCGCTTTTCTTTAGATAATTTTTCACTGGCGTATCTAAGGATTAATCGAGAAAGATTTTTCTTGTTCTTTGATAAATAGCCAATAATTACTTCAGGTTTATATTTTGAACACGTTTTTAATAACCATCCTATTCCCTTTTCGATATAATTAGCTTCAGCATACTTTAACATTTTTTCTACGAGTATAAAAACATAAGCCTCATCAAAATCTTTTCTCATCATGGTAATTTTAAGCAATATGACCATGGAGGCTCTCTTTATCCATAGATTGTTTGATTCTGACCATTTATTTATGGTTTTTATGGCTTGGGTTTCATTCCCTTTTTTTCCTAAATATGGACCTAAGAGTCTTACGCATGTTGAATCGCAAAGGCTCCACGTGTGGCAATTTTTAGCGTATTCTTCTCTAACCGTGTCAATAATATTTTCATTAAAATCTTTCTTAAACCGATTTAGAAAGAAAAATCCTGCAAATTTTAGTTCTTCAACATTCGTTCTAGTTAAAGTTCTAAATACTTCAACAGCGTCATTATAACTGCAGTCTGATTTATCGTGGACCGAGTTAACGATCTTTTCTATTTCGGGTATTCGAATACCATATATTACATAATCAGCAATATCGGGATTGAGTATCTTATACATTCTCTCTCTTTGATCTTCAGATAACTGAGGTATGTTTTTTAACAATAAGCTTGAAATTTCGCTCACGATCGAATCTATCATAAATATTTATCTATTCCCGTTTTCTCGTTCATTTCATTACTTTTAACTAAATAAGGTTCTACAAACTCTCTTACTTCAGAATTAAAATTTTTAAGTTTAGCTAAATCTCCTCTTTTGTATACATTAATAATAGATTCCTCTAAGTTATTAAGGGTTAGTCCCGCCCAGTAAAACGATTTATTTGATTTTCCCAATCGTAATTCATCCATATAATTTTTCAGCAACAGTAATTCTGAAATTTTGTAGTTCCATTTCCTATAATCGTTAGGAATCCATCTCTTTTCTCTGACAGCAATGTCATATTTTTGGCATAAAGCAAATAATTTTTGATGTATTTTATGAACATAGTCCTTGGGGGGACCCATCTGACCCTTATATAAATTTAGTAATGGCTTTACAACATGGTTATATTTACTTTCCTTTAATTTTTTAAAGAAGAAATCAGCTTGAGCATCTCGAAGCGTTAACCCGGGAGCAAACACAATAAAATCGGCTCCAGCTTCTTTTGATTTTTTTATTACGGTGTTTAAATTTTCGTCGTCATCTTCTAAAAAGGGGATTATTGGCATAAAATATGTCCCAACTTGAACAAATGGTGCCTTTTCTTTAATTTGTTTTAGAGCTTCGAGTCGTTTTTGAGGGGTAGAAGAATATGGTTCAAGGAAATAAGCTAATTCTTCGTTCATAGTAGTAATAGAAAAGCCAACAGTACACCAAGTATCTTTTCCAATTCTATTTAATATATCTATGTCTCTAGTTATCAAGTTTGATTTTGTAGCTATATTTACTGGATATTTATGTTTTTCTATTACTCTTAAAATCTTTAGAGTATTTTCTACTTCTAATTCAATAGGTTGGTACGAGTCGCATACACCACCAGGACCTATTACATCAATGAGTAGCGTTCGCGATCTCTTAAATTTTTGGTCAAGAATTTTTTCAATGTTTGATTTCACGATTACTTCGGTCTCGAAATCCTGACTTAAGTAGTACCGCTCGCTTCTTGCATCGCAGTAAATACAAGTATGAGCACATCCCGAGTAAGGATTTATTGTGTATCTGCACCAAAACCAAGAATCGGGGTATTTTAACTTGTTTAAGGCTGTCTTAAATTCCTTATGGGTAATTTTAAAGTTCTTCGTCATAATGTTGTAAAATTCTCAGTAACGCTCAATAATACAAGTTAAAATATAAGATTAGTTATTTAAGATGCCGTAAATTTGAAAAATGATGAGGAAAAACGCCCATAGTTATTATTATTATGGGCAAGTGATTAAAACATGGAAAAGGGAATATGGAAAAATGGGCGCTTTTTCCCATAAGAGATATTACAATTCGTGTTTATAAATAATAGCCCAATTATCATACTCTTAAACTTCTGTTATTATTTTTTATTAAAAATTTACCAATTTTTTAATAAATGTAAAATAGTAGAGGAAAAAATCGTTTATAAGACCAACCTTCTAAAAATTTAATAAATCAGAATTAAAACTATAACTGGAGCAAAATTCTAATATATTCTTAAAAGAAGTAAAAGATCGTAAAATCATCGTTTCACGAAGTTTTTTATTAAATTGATAATAGTAATAGGCATGGTAGATCACTTTTATTCCAGTTTTTCTTCTCCATTTGATGTCTTTACTATTATTTGGGAAGAGAACGACTCTGATTTACAAGTTAAACGTATATTTCTCAGTGATCCCGAAATCACATCTGAAATAAAATCATTTGAAGCTTTCAAAACTATTGAATCTGGTTCTACATCAGTAATCAATTCACTTGGTAACAAAATACTCAAGTTCTTAGAAGGTGAAAAGATAGATTTTGATTTACAATTAATCGGTTTTGATCAATGTTTTGAAGTTCAAAAGAAGGTACTATTAGCAGAATACGACATTCCAAGAGGTTGGGTAAACACATATAAGCGAATTGCCAATAAAATCGGTATGCCGAAAGGCGCGAGAGTAGTTGGAAACGCTTTAGCAAGAAATCCATTTCCTATCATGATTCCTTGCCATAGAGCAATAAAATCGAATGGTGAACTCGGTGGATTTCAAGGAAGTATTGAAATGAAACGAGCATTATTAAAAATGGAAGAAATAGATTTTTCAAACAAAGGAAAAGTAATAACAAATAATATTTTTTATTGATTTTAAGGTTAAATTTTAACTTTTAAGGAGAAATAAATAAGTGCGCCCTCCGGGAATTGAACCCGGGTCGCAGGGTTGGAAACCCTATATTCTAACCACTATACCAAGAGCGCAATGTAAAAATTGAAGAAATTTTCTTTGAAAAAATTCTAATATATGTGATTATTATCGATTAAAAAAAAACTTTCTTATACTATTTGGTTATAAGATATCGTTAGAAATTTCATAATATCCAATAACTTTACTTAACGCTACCCAAGCGTCAAGATGATAATGAGAAATTGACACAATTCTATTGCTTAAACTTAATACTTCATCTGAAAAAAAACCTTTCTGAAAACAACCTATTATAACTACATAATTTTTGTTTAGATTCTTATAAAATAATTCTAAATGATTTTTCACCAGTTCTCCTTTACTGGAAAAAAGTATTATCTCTTCATTACTGAAAGAATTCACTATTTCGCTTAGATTTTTTTTAATTCTTGAAATTAATAATAAATCTTCTGTCCTTATTTCGTCTTCTATTATCAGCTTTGCCATTAAACCTTTGAATCTATTATAATTTCTCGCGATTTTGATTTCTGGGTTAATTTCAAATATTTTGTTATTTAAAGTATGAATGTATAGTTTTAAATTGCCACTTTTACTCAATGGAGAGCCTAAAGCGTTTAGAAGGCAAACATGAGTAATATCTGGTCGTCCTCTTTTAGCTACATCTTTTAACTTACCCATCGCTGTGTGGTGTAGAGCGTTATCAAGGAGTTTTGATGGATAAGATTGACTCTTTATATTTTTCTGAATAGCGGGATTGTTTTTAATATCTTCAGGGATCAATTCTAACCCACATTCTGCTAAAATTACTGTTAATGGCATTTTTTAAGTAGAATTTTTCTTTTTTCCTTTCTATATATTACTTTAATTTAATAAAATAACGAGTTGTGTGATTACAATCTAGGCAAGTAGTTGAAACATGAGAACCCTTTCCTTTTGAATGTATTCTTGTTCTGCAATTAATTCCAGGATAAAGTAATCCTTTACAGCTATGACAAATCCGCTTTCTCCAATTTTTAGGAACCCGAATTTTAGCTCTCTGGGCATATCGTCTTGCTAGATAAGTATACCTATTTGCTAATTCTTTATCGTTAGGAAAAGTATCGTGCGCTTTTTGAAACAAATAGTTCATTCTTGTATCAGCTATTCGTTTAATGATTGCTTTATTGTTCCGTTTATTTTTAGCCATTTAGGTAAATTCTCATCAGTTTTAATTTTCTTTTTTTAGTTCATGGACCGAAATTACGATCATTTTTCCTCTTACATCTAAAACATGGGAATTCGTTTCCTGAGATATTTGGTCAGCAAGGCTCGTGATATTTGATTTTGTAGCTACTGATTTTAGTACTTTTATTTTAATTATTTTATATCTCTTAAGCAACTTTTGTACATGTGTTAGAAATTCATCGCTTAATCCCTGCTTTCCACAAATTACGTGTGGTGAAGATAAGAGTACTTTTTTAAACTCGTTTTGATAACTCATACTACTTTTACCAAAAAATTTTTAATCTAATTACTCTTTTTAAATGCATCATATAATATTAAAATTGATTTTGTTTATGTCGATATTTATCGTTGAACCCGAGAAGCTCATTAGTACGGTTGCAGAAAAATTAAGAGAATTTCCTGAAATCAAGCCACCTGAAGGGAGTGAATTTTGGAAGACAGCATTTTTTAAGGAAATAGCTCCAATCGATAATGAAAATTTCTGGTATATTAGATGCGCTTCAATATTAAGAAAAATAAAGAAATTTGGTCCTATTGGAGTCAATAAACTTAGAAAGCATTATGGTGGTAAAAATAAAAATGGACCAGGTCGTCATCATAGTGCTAAAGGAAGCGGAAAAATTATACGCCTAGCGTTACAACAGTTAGAACAAGCCAATTTAATTTTAAAGCAAGAAAGAGATGGTAGAATTGTTTCTCCAGAAGGAACAAGTCTATTAGAGAGAACCGCATATGCAATTACTAGGAAGTAAATTAAAAATTAAAATATCTAAGGTTTTCAACTTTGAGCGATGAAGAAGAATTAGAAAACATTAGAAGAAGAAAACTAGAGCAACTTCAACAACAAGCAGTCCAACAACAAATAGCTGGACATCAGCAAAAGGAGTACGACAGCCAAAAATACCAAATAATGAGAAAGATATTAAGCCAAGAAGGACGCCAACGATTGGAAAATATAAGAATAGTTAAACCTCAATTCGCAGAACAAATCGAGCTACAGTTAATACAATTATTTCAATCAGGAAAATTACGAGGAGCTACTCCATTACCCGATAAAGAATTTAAAAAAATTTTAGAAAAATTAACAGCAGGAAGCAAAAAAGAATTTAATATTAAAAAATAAACTTAGTGTATGAAAATGGCGCGCAATAAAGATTTACCCTCAAAATTAAGGAGGGCCAAAAGAATGAAACAAAGTCGTTCAGTCCCCAATTGGGTTGTAAGGAGAACTGGTGGAAAAGTGAGATCCAGTCCTTATTCTAGAAGAGAATGGCGAAATACAAGACTAAAGAGAGATTAAACAATTATATTATAAAACTGATGTAAAATGGCAAAGAAAAAATCAAAAGAAATAAGTTTGGATGATTTAGAAGAAGAACTAGTTGATACCGAGGAACCCGAAAAGGACGAAATCGAAGAAATCGAAGAATTTGGCTTAGATGAAATATCTGAAGAAGAAGAAGTCAGCGAAGTTTTTGAAGAAGAACTCGAAGAGTTTGAAGAAGAAGAAGAAGCTCCTAAAGAAGAAATTATAGACGAACGAATATATGTAATACCACTCGCAAAAGCAAGACGAGGTCCACGTAATAAACGGGCTAAGAAGGCTATAAGATATCTTAGAGAATTTATGGAACGCCACTTCAAACCAGAGTCTTTAGTTATCTCGCAAGAAGTTAATGAAGCAATATGGGCACGTGGAATTCAAAAACCACCACGAAAAATCAAAATAAGAGCGACAAAGAATATTGACGGCCTTGTTGTTTGTTATTTAGCAGAATAAATCAACATACTCAATATTACCTGTTTTAAAAATTAATAATTTACTCTGGTCATTTAGTTTTAAAAGTAATTCTTATTACTTTATCTTAAAAAATTAAGTCTATCTTAATCACATACAGAAGGTGATAAACTATAGCAGATTTATCGTTAATAAAATTCTACCTTTCGTCAGATCTTAAAACAATGGGTAAAGAAGAAGCACAGAGAAAAGTAATTGAGAAAGGAGGCATAGTAAGGGAAGAGATTTCTACTGATTTGTGGTATTTAGTCACAAATGATTCTAAGAGTGAAACTAAAAATTACAATAAAGCGCGTAAGCTAGGTGTAACTTTTATTGATGAAACAGAATTTCTAAAAATGTTAAAATAATAAAAAATAAAGATTAATAAATTGTATGGGTGCTACTCATATTTACTAATCGCAGTAGAATCAATTGTTTTAAAATGAAGAAAATACTCTCTTTTTGAGTAAATAAAGTTTTTCTGTCGTCAGTTCCATATGCAAAACTCTTATGATAATTTAGAAAATAGGCGATACAGTAGAATCCTCTGCAAATTAGCAACATTGGAAGGTTCTTTGTAACCATATCTTCAATTTTTAAAAAACCAAGCTCTTCTAGAAAATAAAAGAAGGCAATAATCCAATTTATCATAGATAATAATTGAGTATTCTTTGTTGTTAAAGGCTAACTACGAATTTAGATGGAAGCTTGATAAGAGCGAGATTAGTAATGATTAATAGTAAGTTCATTTAATCTAGGCATTTTTAATAAAATATTTATGGTCTAGAACTTTATCTATCACATAATAATAATCTTAGTTTTATTAAATGACGATTATAAAGTATCAGATATTCAGCAAGAACTCAGTAGGTGTTTACTTAACAGTTAATAATTCATTTGGTTTATATCCATCCATTTTACTTAAACCAGCTGTTGAAAAGATTAAAAGTGTATTTAAAGTCCCTTTTTATCCTATTTCGATTAATAATTCCAATTTAATTGGAGTGTACACTGCAAGTAATAAATATGGAATAATTGTTCCTCACATAATTGGGGACGATGAACTTCAACAATTAAAAAATTGCTCAAAAGAAGTAAATAGTGAGTATCAAATCGGTGTTTTAAAATCATTGGATAATGCTTTTGGAAATCTAATATTATGCAACGATAAAGGTGCTATTATTTCTTCTTTTTTAAAGGACTATAAAGATCAAATTGAAGATACGTTAAAGGTTGAAACTGTCATTTATGAGTTTGTTAATTATAATCTTCCGGGTTCTATTTCAATTTCAAACAATAAGGGGTGTCTAGTTCATCCACTTACGACTGATAAAGAGATTGAAATCATCTCTGAAATTTTAAAAGTGGAGGAAACGGATGTATCAACTGTTAATAGAGGAATTCCGTATCTCTCTTCAGGCGCTATAGTTAACGATCAGAGCGGAATTTTTGGAAATAATTGCACGGGTCCTGAGTTGATGCGATTGACTAATGTTTTAATGTTATAGGGCTTATTTCTTAAGCGTTGTATAATTGTCGAATAAAAAAGCAAAATTTAATATTTTTAAAATAATTATCATGGTTAACTTCATTGATGCATTGGGAGTGTTAATTTATGTCAGAAAAAGTCATAAAGATTTATAGAATCACAGGAACCTATAAAAAGAAGTATAAAAAATACTTATTTCGAAAAGAAGTTCGAGCTCTAAAAGAAAAAGATGCTTTAGAAAAAGCTTTGACTCAAATTACGAGTATAGGTATTCTTAGAAGACAAATTAATATTCAAGAAATTAAAGAAATAACTCCAGATGAGAGTCAAGATTATTTGATTAGGGAGTTATCTAAATAGATAAATATGCACAACTTTTG
>Ga0114919_10002387_pt1 | contig 15207 bp, 17 predicted proteins | sample BlataG_FD_88682 | JGI IMG/M metagenome (GOLD analysis project Ga0114919, IMG submission 88682) | Deep subsurface microbial communities from Black Sea to uncover new lineages of life (NeLLi) - Black_00105 metaG | ecosystem: Environmental > Aquatic > Marine > Oceanic > Sediment | place: Atlantic... | reverse complement strand
TGACCACGGGCCGCGCCAGTTCCGACATCGTCGCCAAGGCCGTTCGCGCAGGTCTGCCGGCGGTCGTCAGCCGCGGCGCCGTCACGTCACAAGCGATTGAACTGGCCCGATCGGCGGATGCGGCGGTCGTCGGCTTCGCACGCGGACGCCGGTTGAACGTGTACACCGCCGCGTGGCGATTCGGGTTGATGAACCCGGCGCGCGGTACGACTCGGAACGAAAGAAGAACGCGCCAATGAGACCGGCAAGAGCAACCGTGATGATGATGGGGGGTCTCGCTTTGATGCTCTCGGCCCTCTCGTGCAACGAAAACCCACCCGCCGGATCCCCCGAAACCGGTTCCGGCAACAGGCAAGTCATACGGCTTGCCACAACCACGAGCACGGAAGACAGCGGGCTCCTCGAGCGGCTCCTGCCTCTTTTCGAACAATGGTGGGGCGCCCCCGTCCACGTCATTGCCGTCGGCACGGGCCGCGCCCTGAATCTCGGGCGAAACGGCGACGTGGACGCCGTGCTCGTCCACGACCCCGCGGCCGAGGAAGCGTTCGTCGCGGAAGGTTATGGCATCAACAGGCGCCTCGTGATGTACAACGACTTCCTGCTCCTGGGCCCGAAGGATGACCCCGCCAAGATCGGGCAGGCGAGCGGGCCCCCCGACGCCCTCAAACGCATCGCCCAGGCCGAATCCGCTTTCGTTTCCCGCGGCGATAATTCCGCTACGCACAAAAGGGAGATGACGCTCTGGAAAGCAGCGGACCTGGAGCCCACCGGCGATTGGTACCTCGAGGCGGGACAGGGCATGAGCGCGACGCTCCTGATGGCTGACGAAAGAGGCGCCTACTGCCTGAGCGACCGGGGCACGTACCTGGCAATGCGAGGGAAACTGCGCCTGGAACCCCTTTTCGAAGACCCCGAGGCGCTGAAAAACCCCTACAGCATCATCGCCGTCAATCCGGCGATTCACCGCGACGCAAACTACCTGGGGGCGATGGCCCTGGTCGCCTGGGTCACTTCGCCCGAGGGCCAGAAGATCATCGGCGACTTCCGGGTTGATGACGCCGTTCTCTTTCATCCGCTGGCGGTGCCCTCAAAGCAGCAGGGCGACGGAAAGTAACACGTGCCAAGACGATGAGATGGACGCTGGAGCAACTCGCTGAAGCGCTGCGCCTCTTGGGGTCGCTCGACCGCGAGGTTTTCAGCGCCCTTGCCCTTTCTCTGGGCGTCGCCGCGCTCTCGACGGTTCTGGCGACGGCCAGCGGCGTGCCGCTCGGCATCGCTATCGGGCTCGGCCGCTTCCGTGGCAAGCGAATCCTGACGACGGTCCTGCACACCCTTCTGGCTCTCCCAACCGTTCTCATCGGCCTCGTTCTCTACAGCGTCCTTTCGCGCCGCGGCCTCTTGGGCGAATGGCGGCTCCTCTACACGCCCGCGGCCATCGTCATGGGCCAGTGCGTCTTAGCCCTGCCGCTCGTCACGGCGCTGGCGCTCGCCGCCGCCGAAGGGGTGGACCCGCGCGTGCGCCTGACCGCCCTCTCGCTCGGCGCCGGACGCTGGCGCATGGCCCGGACGCTCCTGTCTGAAGGGCGCGGGGCTTTCCTGGCGGCCGTGGTGGCCGGCTTCGGACGCGTCTTCGGAGAAGTCGGCATCAGCATGATGCTCGGCGGGAACATCCGCGGCTATACGCGGACCGTCACCACCACCATCGCCCTGGAAACCGCCAAGGGCGAGGTCGCTCTCGGCATCGCCCTGGGGCTGGTGTTGATGACCGTCGCTCTGACGGTGAACCTCCTGTTCCTATGGTTGCGCAAGAAACCGACGCCATGACACCCTACGCGATTGAGATCCGCCGGCTCACGAAGGACTATGGGCCGCGCCGTGTTCTCGACATCGACCACTTCGCGGTGGGGACGAGAAGCGTCTGCGTGGTCGTCGGACCGAACGGGAGCGGCAAGACGACGCTCCTCGGAGTCCTGGCCCTCCTCGAACCGCAAACGGCCGGCCGGGTCCTGCTTTGGGGCGAGCCGGTCGGCGATTCGCCCGCCGCCGACCGACGCCTCCGCCGCCGCGTCGTCATGGTCCGGGAACAGCCATGGATGTTCCACACTACCGTCCTCGGAAACGTGTCGTATGGTCTGACGGCCCGTGGCATCGGCCGACAGGAGGCGCGCCGGCGAGCCGCCGCGGCGCTTGAAACGGTAGGGATGGCGCACGCCGCCGACTGGTTGGCGCCGGTGCTTTCGGCCGGCGAGGCACGCCGGACCGCCTTGGCACGCGCGCTGGTTGTCGAACCCGATCTGGTGCTCCTGGACGAACCGCTCGCGGACGTCGACGCCCAACAGCTGGTGAACGTCGAGCGGATCATCCGCGAACTGCCCGCGCGAGGCACAACCGTCCTCGTGACCACGCACCGGCTCGATGCCGCATACCGGCTGGCGGGCCGGTGTGTGAGCCTGGTCCACGGTCACCTGCACGATGCGCTGCCCGACAACCATTTCAGCGGAACCATCGTTGAGGCGGAGGGCGAACCCGTGATGCCCATCGCCCCGGGGTGCCGGCTCCACCTGGCCACGCCTTTGCGGGGACCCGCGCACGTGGTCATCGACCCGCGGACCGTCATCCTGAGCCGCACGCCGCCCGCCTCAAGCGCAAGAAACTGCTTCGCCGGGCACGTTGCCGGGCTCGCCGTCGAAGCCGACCGTGTCCGGGTCACGGTTGACGTTGGCGTCCCAATCACCGCTCTGATTACGGAACGGTCGTTTCGCGAAATGCGTCTCGAGTTGGGCGAACCAATCTGGGTGGTTTTCAAAACGCTGTCGCTGGACGTGTATGGAGGCAAACCCGCATGATCGATCCGAGCGAGGCCCTTCAGATCGTCCTCGAGAAAACACCCGGCCCGGAGCCGGTGGAGGTTCCCCTCCTGGAAGGCGTCGGCGCGGTCCTCGTCGAACCCATCGCGAGCGACGTGGATCTGCCCCCCTTCGACAAGAGTGCGATGGACGGTTACGCCGTTCGGTCCGAGGACCTGGCCCACCTGCCGGTGGAACTTGCGGTCATTGAAACGCTTCCCGCCGGCACGGCCCCGACGCGGGCGGTGGAGGCGGGCACGTGCGCGAAGATCATGACGGGAGCCCCCGTGCCTGCCGGCGCCGATCTGGTGGTCAAGGTCGAGGACGCCGAGGCGCTATCGGAGGGCCGCGTCCGGATTCTCCGGTTCGACGCCGGCCGGAACATCTGCGTCCGCGGCGAAGATATCCGGAAGGGTGCGACGGTGCTCGAAGCGGGTCACGTGCTCCGCCCGCCCGAGATCGGCCTGCTCGCGTCGGTCGGGCGCGAGCGGGTCCGCGTCGGCCGGCGACCGACCGTCGCTGTCCTGGCCACCGGCGACGAACTTGTGCCGGTCTCGGCGGTTCCCGGGCCGGGGCAGATTCGAGACGCGAATTCCTCGAGCCTGCTCGCCTGCTGCCGAGGGGCCGGTGTGCCGGCCCACAGCCTGGGCGTCGGGCGCGACAACGAGGCCGACTTGCGGGCGAAGATCGCTGAAGGTCTCCGGCACGACGTCCTCCTCGTTTCAGGCGGCGTCAGCGTGGGCGAGTGGGACCTCGTGCCGGAGGCCTTGCGGGAGTTGGGCGCGACGATCCATTTCGCGACCGTGCGGATGAAGCCCGGCAAACCCACACTTTTCGCCACCCATGCACGCGGCCTGGTTTTCGGACTCCCGGGCAATCCTGTCTCCACAATCGTCAGTTTCCATCTGTTCGTCCGGTCCGCGCTGAAGAAAATGATGGGCCACCCCAATCCGGGCCCTCCGGCCGTGACGGCAACGCTCGCGGGCGAGACAAAGGTGCGGGGCAACCGAACGGCCTTCGTCCCGGCCATCCTGCGCCGGGAGGAAGATGCCTGGGTGGTTGAGGCGACCGAGACCCGCGGGTCCGCAGACCTGGTAGGTTTCTCGCGCGCGGAGGCCCTCATAGCGCTCGAGCCGGGCGTGCACGAGGCGGGAAGCGGCGTGCAAGCCCTGCCGCTTCAGTGGTAGCCGGCGGACTCATTTCCCGGTCGATCCGGCGCGAGATCGTCGGGCGTGTTCACGTTGTCCCAGGCACTGAAGAGGTGCGCAGGCAGCGGGAAGGTCACCACCTTCGGGTGCTCGGCGACGAGGGAGGGCGAGAAGCGGCCGTCGGCAGCGTGATGTTCGAAGATCGCCCCCGCGCGGAAATCGTAGTGCGCGAGGAGCGGTTCGACGCCCGGCGCGCCCGGCAAGCGCGGAACCGCCGCCCACACCCCGGGCGCCCGCGTCGCCAGAAGCCACTCAAGTGCCTCGGTTGAGAGCCCGGGCAGGTCGCAGGCCGTAACCAGCCATGAGACCCACGGGGCCCACCGCATGGCTGCAAGGATGCCGGCCATCGGTCCCTCGGCGTCCGGGGCGTCGGGCAGGCGCGTGATGGAGGGGAGCGCATCGGGCACTTCACCCGCGCCGACGACGGCGACACGGTCGGCGATGCGACTCAAGGCGGCGACGGCGCACTCGACCCAGGTCCGGCCGTCCGACCGAAGGAGATGCTTGGGCTTTCCCATGCGGCTGCTTCGGCCGCCGATGAGAACGCAGCCATACACGGGCGTCTTCATCCACGTTCGAAAGAGCCAGTCCCGCAGGATTCTGCGGGTTTCCTTGAGGCGGTCGGCGTCGCGAGGGAGGCTTACGAGGACGTTCCGCGCGCCGGTGGGCGGCTCGGTTTCGTCCCCGGCGAGGAGCCAGACTTTCGGCTGGTCCACACGCTCGCCACCTTCGACGAGGACCAGGTCGTATCGGCGGGCAAGTTCTTCGAGCCCGGCGGGGCGGCCGGCGTCGCCCGACGGATGGATCCGTGCGAAGCCCTGCCCCGGACCTTCCAAAAAAACGTCGGCGCCCGCGCGGAAGAGCCGGTCGCTGTCCTTGCCGGGGTGGTCCACGTCGAGGCCGTGAGCCCAGTGCTTGGCCACGGCGACGGAGAGGTTGTGCGAGAGGAGGCTCGGCACGAGAGCCTCGATGAGGGTGGTCTTTCCCGCGCCGCTGCGCCCGCAGACGCCGAAGATCGGCAGGTCATCGCGCATCGGGGCTCTCCCCCGCCGAGCCCGCAACTTTCCCGTCGGCGGGGGGCGGGCGGCCGCAATCGCCGGCGTCGCCGCGCAGTTTCGCCAGTCCATGGTGAAGCGCCGTGAGAACGGCGTCGAGATTCTCAACGGCCGCACGCTCAGAGCCCGGCAAGTTCAGGATGAGCGTGGCCCCGCGTAGGCCCGAAACCCCGCGCGACAGAACCGCATGCGGCGTCTTGCCAAGCGAGGCCGCACGCATCGCTTCGTCGAGCCCCGGCGTCAGGCGCTCCAGGACACCGCGCGTCGCTTCCGGCGTCACGTCGCGGGGCGAAAAGCCCGTCCCGCCGACCGTCGCCACCAGGTCGATGCTGTGTCCGTCGGCATAGTGCTTCAGGCGCGCCGCAATGCGATCCGCCTCATCCGGGATCACCTCGGTGCGATAAATGTGGGTGCCGAGTCCCTCTTCAAGACGCCGGGCCACGGCCGATCCGGCCGTGTCTTTCGTCTCACCGCGCGCGCAACGGTCGCTGATTGTGAGCACGACGGCCTGGAAGCGCTCGCGGGGGATGTGTACGGCCACGTCGGCTGCCTCCCCGACGTTCACCACGCCGCCCTCCAGAACGCGCGCAAACAAACCTCGACGGGGCATGATGCAATCCCCCGTGAGACGCGCGATTTCGCACGGCGCCTCGCATCGCTTGCCAATCTGCGCGATCGTCACCAGCACCGCCTTGCCAAGACGAATCCGGGTTCCCAAACCGACGTCGGCAAAGTCGATGCCGGAGAGCACGACGTTCTCGGCGAACGCGCCCGCCGTGATGTCCGGCAGGCCCGCCGCACGCACCGCTTCGATGTCCGCGGCGTCCAGGAGACTGACCTGTCGGTGCCATGGACCGGCGTGAGCGTCGCCCTCGATGCCCCAGCCCGCACGGAACGAGGCCGAGGCCACCGGCCGCTTACGCTCCCCCTTGCGCTCGCTCGTGCACAGGGCGTCAACTCGTGGCATCGGGTCGCTCCTCGCGGCTCCACCGGCCCGACTTGCCGCCTTCCTTCTCCACAAGCCTGACGGGGCCGATCTCGACCCCTTTGCCGGCGGACTTGACCATGTCGTACACCGTCAAGGCCGCAACGGCTGCGGCCGTCAGGGCCTCCATTTCGACACCCGTTCGGGACTCGGCCGCGACGCACGTCCGGATGTGGACACGCTCGCCTTCCAGCGCCGCGTCGACGTCGACCGAGTCAAGCGCGAGAGGATGGCAGAGCGGAACGAGCGTCGCCGTGCGCTTTGCGGCCATGATGCCCGCCAGGCGCGCGGTATCAAGAACGCTCCCCTTAGCCAGTCCGCCCGCCTCGCGCAGCCTCGCTGCAATCTCAGGACCGACCGTGACGTAGGCCTCGGCGACAGCCCGCCGCCGCGTGACCGGTTTGCCGCTAACATCCACCATCCGCGGCGCACCACCCGGCCCGGTGTGGCTCAACTCGTCCGTCACGGCGGTTCCCCTTTCATTGGTTAGCGAGCGGGCGCCAACCCAGCACATGCCGCACGAATCGCAGCCACGACGAAAATCATCCGCCGATGCGGACCATCAGTTCTTGCTCGGCGAACCGCCGACCTCCGCGCTTCAGGCGCAGCGCCTCTTCAACCGCCCCGGACAGCAGCGCCTCGTCTCGTTCCCCAGATTCACGCAAGAGCGCCCGCACGTCGATCCCCCGTGTTTGCCCCAGACATCCTAGCAGGCGTCCTGTCGCCGTCAGACGCAACCGCCGACACGTTTCGCAAAACGGCACACTGCACGGCGACACGAAGCCGATCCTGCCGCTGCGGCCGGCGGCGTCACGGGCGAGGAACGACCTACTTGCTCTGTCCGGCTCCTCGGCGAGCGGAACCAGTTCCATCGCCCTCGCCACTCGCTCACGCACCTCCGCCGAAGACACGAACCACCGCTCGTGAGAGGTGGCCGCCACCCCAATCGGCATCAATTCAAGAAACCGGACCTCGCAGCCTCGCTCGAGGCCAAACCGCGCGAGCGGCACGACTTCGTGGTCGTTTATCCCCCTCAGGACCACCATGTTAAGTTTCACCGGCTTCAGCCCGCATGCTCGGGCTGCCTCGATCCCCGCGAGCGTCCGAGACAGATTCCCGCCGCGCGTCAAACGCCAATACGTCGTCCGGTCGAGGGTGTCAAGACTCACGTTAATACGGCGAAGGCCCGCCCGACAAAGCGCCACGGCCATGTCGGCCAGACGTTGACCGTTTGTCGTTAGCGCGAGGTCCCCGATGCCTTCCAGCGAGAGCCGTCGGACCAGATCCGCCAAGCCGCGCCGTATCAGCGGCTCCCCTCCGGTGAGGCGGACCTTGGAAAGGTCAAAGTTGGCCTTGATAGCGCGCACAAAACGTATGATTTCCTCGAACCGGAGCACGTCACGCCGCGGGACCAAGGTCACCCCCCCCGCCGGCCTACAGTACAGGCACCGCTCGTCACACCGATCGGTGACCGAAACGCGCAGCGAAATGGGCCGTCGTTCCGCCATCATTGCCATCCCCGTCCACGCGCCAAACGTAAGACGCGACTCGCCCAATCCCCGCACCACGCTGCGCCATTATATGCATGCGGCGAGAGGATTGCAGCGCCCGGTCCGATGAAGGTGGGCGGGGGTGCTCGGAGCACTCGAGGCGCCGCGCCGGATGTCGGGCGCTAGATCCACTTCCTTCGCCGGAAGAACCAAAGCATGCCAAGCGCCACCAGCATCATCACGCCGAGCACGGCCGGATAGGCCCACGGCGTTTTCAGTTCCGGCATCCACTCGAAGTTCATCCCATAGACGCCCGCGATGAACGTGAGGGGAATGAAGATGGTCGCGATGATGGTCAGCACCTTCATGACCTCGTTCATCCGGTTCGAGACGACCGACAGATAGGTATCGCGTGCGGCGGCGATCAGGTCCCGCTGGTTTTCAGCGGACTGGACCATCCGGACGAGGTGATCGTAGGCGTCGCGCCAATAGGCGAGGGCCTGTTTTTTGATCTGGGGAAACTCGCCGCGCACAATGCGGCCCACGACGTCGCGCTGGGCGGTTGCGACGCGCCACAAGTATGCCACGGCCCGCTTCAGGTCCAGCGCCCGCTTGAGGACGGCGTCCGTGGGCCGGCGGAAAATCTGCTGCTCGACCTCCTCAATCAGGTCGTCAATCCGGTCGAGCGTCGGCGCAAAATTGTCGATGATTCGGTCCACGAGCGCGTGCATGAAGAAATCCGACCCGCGTGACAGGAGTACGCCTCCATTCTGTCCGCACCGATCCCGCACCTCCGAAATCGTCCGGATCGGGTCCCGGTGATACGTCAGGACGAAATTCCGTCCCCAGAAAACGTCCACCTCCAACGTCGTCACGGCCTCGGCCTGCCGCTCGAAGTCCACGGCGTGAATCACCATGAAAAGGTAATCGGCGTAGTCGTGGACCAGGGGCTGGCTGGTGACCTCGCGGCAGGTTTGGACGGCCACGGGATGAAGGCCGAGACCCTGCTCGCCCAGCCAGTCCGTTTCCTCTTCCGTTGCCGCCTCCATGTCAATCCACAGGAGGCCCTCGCGCCGGTGGAACGTCTCAAGGATCTCGGCCCGGTCGGTCAGCCTGGTCCCGCTTTTGGCGCCGGGCGCCAGATAGAACGCGCACATCATGGGCGCACCTCCTTCGGGCTCAGAGTCAAGGGTTCCGCATAAAGCCCCTGTGGTTGCAAATCGGCCGCACCGACCCCCCACCCGCCCCATTCTGCGCTCAGGATACCGCGCAGGAGATCCGCGGGAAAGGGGTTACCGAGCCGATTCCTCCATCGCCGAAACATCCTGCGGGGACTCGAGCCACCGCCATCGCCGCGCCCGCACACCATGTGGCCCCAAGACCTCGCGTGCCACGGAAGCCGGTGTCAGCGTCCGCGAGTGGATGGACGGCCGCCTGGCGGTGACGCAGCAAGGCAACCGGGCATGATGCGAAACGAGCTCCCGTGCACGAGGAGCCCTCTTGCGTGCGCTTCCTGGCGGCGGGTCACTTCTGGTACTTGCGGGCGGCCTGCTGGAGTTCATCCACCTTGCTCAGGTTTTCCCAGGTGAACTCGGGGAGTTCCCTGCCGAAGTGGCCGCCTTCGGCGGTCTTTCGGAAGATCGGCCGCAGCAGGTCCAGGTAATCGATCATCTGGCGGGGTTTCAGGGGGAAGACTTCGCGGATGACCTTGGCGAGGTCCACGTCGCGAATCCTGCCGGTGCCGTTTGTATTCGCGAGGACGCTAAGCGGGTCGGCGATGCCGATGGCGTAGGAGACCTGGACCTCGCACTCGTCGGCCAGTTCGGCCGCGACGACGTTCTTGGCGATGTGGCGGGCCATATAGGCGGCGCTTCGGTCCACTTTGGAGGGGTCTTTGCCGCTGAACGCTCCGCCGCCGTGACTGCCCTTTCCGCCGTAGGTGTCCACGATGATTTTGCGTCCCGTCAGGCCGCAATCGCCCTGCGGCCCGCCGACGACGAAGCGGCCCGTGGGATTGATGTGGTAAACCGTATCCTCGTCGATAAATTCCTCACGGACCACCGGCTTGATGATGTGCTCGATTACAGCGCGGCGAATCTCGTTGTTGCTCACGGTGTCGGCGTGCTGCGTCGAGATGACCACGGTGTGGACGCGAACCGGCTTGCCGTCCGCATCGTACTGAACCGTGACCTGGCTCTTGCCGTCCGGCCGTAGCCACGGCAGTTCTCCGGCGCGGCGAACGCCGGCGAGGCGGTCGCACAACTGATGGGCCAGTTGGATCGGCATCGGCATCAGTTCGGGCGTTTCGCGGCAGGCGTAGCCGAACATGATGCCCTGGTCGCCGGCGCCCTGTTCCTTATTCTCGCCGGCGTTGACGCCCATCTCGATGTCCGGGCTCTGGCGGTCCAACGAAACCAGCACGGCGCAGTGTTCGTAATCGAACCCCATGGCCGCGTCCGTGTAGCCGATGTCCTTGATGGTGGCCCGGACAACGTCCGGAATATCGACTCGTGCCTGCGTGGTCACTTCGCCCGCTACGATGCACATGCCGGTGGTGACCATGGTTTCGCATGCCACGCGGCTGGCGGGGTCCTGGGCGATCATCGCGTCGAGGATCGCATCGGAGATTTGGTCGGCCATCTTATCGGGATGGCCGCAGGTCACCGACTCGCTCGTGAACAGCATGTGACCTTCCGGCAACTCCCATGCGCTTCTTTTCGCCACGCTTTCGCTCCTTTACGCATTTTCAGACCGAAGTTGTTCGTTTTTGCCCGCCGGGAAAGAGGAAGTGTATCGGCCGGCCAGCCCGAAGCAAGCGAAAAGGGCGACCAAGCGGCCTAGGGGCACATCAGGGCCGCGACGTGGGCGGCGACGGACTCGCCGAGGGCGTCCAGATTATACCCGCCCTCAAGAACGCTGACCACCCGCCCGCGGGCGGTCCTATCGGCCAGCCGACGGACCCGGCGGGTCGCCTCGGCGTAAACTTCGGTCGAGAACCTCAGCGACGCGAGGGGATCGTCCCGGTGGGCGTCGAAACCGGCGCTAATGAAAATGATCTCGGGCTTGAAGGCCTCCGCCTGCTCAAGGCCGCTCTCCAGGGCCGCGAGGAACTCTTTGTCACCGCTCCCGGCGGCGAGCGGGAAGTTGAGCGTGCGGCCCTCGCCATTCCCTTCGCCCGTCTCGGCGGCGGCGCCGGTGCCGGGATAGTGCGGCCACTGGTGGGTCGAGATGTAGAAGACATCCGGGTCGCGGTAGAAGATCGCCTGCGTTCCGTTGCCGTGATGGACGTCCCAGTCGATGATGAGGATGCGCTTCAGGCCGTGGACCACCTGGGCGTGGCGCGCCGCCACGGCGACGTTGTTGAAGAGGCAGAAGCCCATGGGGCGGCCGGAGGTGGCGTGGTGGCCGGGCGGGCGAACGGCGCAGAAGACGCTTCTCACCTTGCCCTCGACCACCGCGTCCACCGCCTTGCACGCGCCGCCGGCGGCGAGCAGGGCGGCCTCGTATGAGTCCGGGCCGGCATAGGTATCGGCGTCGAACCACGTGAGGCCCTCGGTTTGGGCCGAGCGGCGGACGCGCTCGACGTGTTCGCGCGTATGGACGCGCAGGAGGGCCTCCTCGGGCGCCCGCGACGGCTCGATGAGCGTGAGGCGACGCCAGAGGCCCGCCTCTTCAAGGGCGCTTCGGATCGCCCGCAGCCGCTCGGGCCGTTCCACGTGACCGGGCGCCCCGTGTTCGAGGTATTTTTCGCTCCAGACCAGGCCCACTTCGGTCTTGCCCTCCGGTCTGTCGGCGGTCTCCGAGCCGCCGCCGAGAGCCCCCGCGGCCGCCAGGAAAAGGAGGCACGCAAACAGTCGTCCGGCGTGCTTCGGTGGCTCGTGCATGTTCTGGCTCCGCGCCTCCCTGCACCGCGCCCGGCCCGGCCCGTCAGCCGACCTGGGCCCTGGCGGCGCGGACCGTGTTACGAAGAAGCATCGCGACAGTGACGGGCCCGACGCCGCCGGGGACGGGCGTGATGGCCCCGGCCACCTCCTTGGCGGACTCGAAGTCCACGTCGCCGACGGTTTTCATCTTCTTCCTGCCCTTTTCGTTCAGGACCGGCCGGCCGCTTTCGTCCAGAACCGGGATGCGGTTGATGCCGACGTCGATAACAGTGGCGCCGGGCATAATATGTTCGCCGGTAATCAGGCCCGCCTTGCCCGCAGCGACGATGAGGATCTCGGCCTTCGTGGTGTGGGCTTTAAGGTCGCGGGTTCCGATGTGGCAGATGGTGCACGTTCCGAGGTCGTTCGTAATGAGGCAGGCGACGGGTTTTCCGACGATGGGCGAGTGGCCGACGACGACGCACTCGGCGCCCTTGACTTCGCGGCCGGAGAATTTGATGAGTTCATAAGCGGCGGCGGCGGTGCAGGGCACCAGTTCGGTGCCTTCGTAGAAGAGGAGCCGGCCGAGGTTCGCGGCGGTGATTCCCTCGACGTCCTTTTCGCGGGGAATCCGTTCGGCCATGTCACGGGCGTTTACCCCGGAGGGCAGGGGCATTTGGAGGAGGATGCCGTGGACGCCGGGGTCGGCGCCAAGTTCGCCGATCTTTGCCGCCAGGGCGTCGGCCGAGGTGTCGCCCGGAAGTTCCACAAGATCGTAAGCGATGCCGGCCTCTTGGCAGGATCGGGCCTGGCTGCGCGAATAGACGCGGGTGCCGGGATTGTCGCCGGCCAGGATGCTCGCCAGTTTCGGCGGCGCGCCCGTTCTCTGCTTGATGGCATCAATCTCGGGCGCCAGTTCGTTGCGAATCTTGGCCGCCAGGGCTTCACCGTCAATCAGTTTTGCGGACATGGGACCTCCTCTTGCACAGGATAAAAGGTGAAACTAGACCAATGCACGCCCGGGCTAACTGCCGCACCCAGCGGCGAAGGTCTCGGCCACTGCCTATTGCGGGGCCGGCCCTGAGCCCGATGAGTGTTTGTATCCTTCGAGTTCGCGCTCAATCGGCCACTTCGCGAATGCAAGGAAGAGCAACAGGATGAGATTCACAATTGGAATCAAAATGAGCAGACCCAGTGCTCTCGGATAGCCTGCTTTGGAGCAAATCCGCCACATGATTACGGCTGGCACGACACACCAAACCAGTATCACTATTATCTCCCACGGTCCTGGTATAAAGAATCCCGCCATGTGCCTCTCCTTTCTTGAATAACCGGCCTTGTTCTATAATCCCTCTGGCGTTTGAGAAACAGCCACACGGACCGCTGCGCCATTGAAATATACCGCGCGCGCCCGACAATATCCAATTCAGATCTTCAGGGGTGCTCCGCAGCGGGGCAGTCGGCTCAGGCCAAGCCTGCCTGCTCGATGATGTCCGGCACCAGGTCGTCCCAGCCGAGGGTCATCAGGTGTGCGCCCTGGCACATGGGTTTCATTTCGCGCACGAGGCGTCCGGCAATTTCCGCGGAAACCTTTTTTCGATCCTCCTTCGCCGTCTCGGCCATCTGCCGGATAATCCCATCCGGCACCTGGACGCCGGGGACCGACCGGTTCATGTACTTGGCCATGCCGGCGGACTTGAGGACCACGATGCCCACCAGGACCGGGACCTTCAGGTGCTCGATTTTTTTCATGAATTGCTCGAAGGCGGCCGGGTCGTAAACGGCCTGGGTCTGGACGAACTGGGCCCCGGCCTCGACCTTCTTTTCGAGTTTGATAACTTGCGGTTCCAGCGGGTCGGCGCCCGGCGTCACGACGCACCCCCTAAAAAATTTCGGGGCGCCGTCCAGTTCGTTCGGGTTGCCCTTCATGTCCAGGCCCATGTCCGTTCCCGACTCCAGCCGGGAAAGCGCCTGGAGGAGGCCGACCGAGTCGAGGTCGTAAACCGGCTTGGCGTCGGGATGGTCACCCATGACGACATGGTCACCGGTGAGGGCCAGGACATTCTCGATGCCCAGGACGGCGGCTGAGAGGGCGTCGCTTTGGAGGGCGAGGCGGTTGCGGTCGCGGCAGACCATCTGGAACACCGGCTCGATGCCGCGCTCCACGAGCAGGCGGCACATGGCCATGGAGCCGGTGCGCATCACCGCCGTCTGAATGTCCGTCACGTTGACGGCGACGACGTTGCCTTTGAGATAATGCTGGGCCTCCTCAAGGACGGGCTCGACGTTGGTGCCTTTGGGGGGGCCGATCTCGCCCGTTACGGCAAATTGTCCCGCCTCCAGGGTTTCACGCAGTTGGCTCATTGCTTGGTTCCTATTTGCCCTGTGCGCACCACGTCAAGCGGTTTTCACTCGCTGGGGCGGCGGCGTTCCCGCCGTCCAACAGGATGGCCGCCCCGCCAGCGCCGAATGCCATGCGACTCACGCATAGTGCAGCAACACGGCTACGTGGTGGCCGGTTCCTTTTTCGGCGGGCGGCGCTTCTCCCATTGATACGAGCGTGGATGGTGGTGCGAACTATAATCATGCGGCGGTCGGATCTCCTTCATTTTGTGGAGATGTCCGCGTTTCTGCAGCCGCTTGTAGATCAGGACCCATGCACAGTCCTTATCCGGGTCCACTTCGCACTTCCCTTCCTCCGAGTACCCTCCGCAAGGGCCGTTCACCAGCCCCTTGCTGCACCGCGTAACGGGGCAGATCCCGTCGGTCAACTCCAGGACGCAGTCGTTGCACAGGGTGCACTTTTCGGCGTATTTTCCGAGCCGCGCGACCTCGCCGACGAACAGGCTCTCGGCGCCGGGGTGCACCTGCTTGTCCTCCAACCGGTCGCCGATGCTCTGCACACCGGTCCCGCAAGCCATGACCAGGATCGAGTCGGCGGCCTTGATTGCCTCTGCGTTTTGCTTGACGCCGTCTCGCACGCTCCCCGCCAGACAGGCGGTATCGAAGACGTGCTTGCCGGTCACGGTTTTCCCGTGCTCGGTTAATTTCTTTTCCAGGGCGTCGAGTTCTTCCTCTCCCCCCACCTTACATGCCGTGGCGCAGTCGGCGCAGCCGGCCAGGAACACTTTGGTTTCACCTTCGAGTTCACGGAGGAGTTCCTCGAAGGGTTTCTGCTTTAGTATGATCATCACTTTCCTCCCGCAAGGCCCTACGCTTCGTCCGTCTCGACGACGGCCAAAAGGCCGCCGACCTCGACCACTTCTTCCTCCTGGGCGGCGAGCCGCTTGACCGTCCCGCTGACCGGACAGGGCACGTCGAAAGAGGCCTTGTCGGTGACCATCTCGACCAGAGGCGCCTCCTTTTCGATTCGTTCGCCCACCTCGACGTGGAAAAAAGAAACCGTCGCCTCCGACGGGGCGTCACTATCGTCCCCCAGACTCGGCAGTTTCACCTCGTAATCCGCCATCTTCCTCTCTCCTTTTCGCATCCGCCGGGCTCCGACCCTGTCCGGTGCGGACCAGCCCGGAGCCACACGACGGGATTTCCACCCCCTCGGGCATAGCCGGTTCCCCGTTCCGAAACGGAATCGGTTTCTCTTGTTCCCAGCCCTCCGCTGCGCGCCTCCTCACGCGGGTCGGGCGGTTTCCGTTAAGACGGCGCCCACCAATCCATCCAGAGCGGCTTCGACCGCCGGCGTCAGACCCTCGCCAAGCGCGACGCTGCCCGGCTCAACGCCGAAGACAACCGTCGGCGGGAT
>Ga0114919_10002385_pt1 | contig 15209 bp, 12 predicted proteins | sample BlataG_FD_88682 | JGI IMG/M metagenome (GOLD analysis project Ga0114919, IMG submission 88682) | Deep subsurface microbial communities from Black Sea to uncover new lineages of life (NeLLi) - Black_00105 metaG | ecosystem: Environmental > Aquatic > Marine > Oceanic > Sediment | place: Atlantic... | reverse complement strand
TGGTGGGAGAGAGAGTGGGTTGACGGTCGAAGTATGGTGTGGTGTTGAAAGAGTGGGAATTTGGAATAGCGTCGACGAAAGTGGGGGGTGTTTGAGGCTATTTAGTGATCCAAGGCTTACCTGAGAGTACCTTGTTTCCTTAATGCGCCTTCTGTACTTAAAGAACGGCCAGGAACAAGTTGTGTGGTGGGAGGCATCTTTGGAGGACAATTCTTCTCAGTTTCTGGCACAGGACGGCCATTACTATCAAATGTGCTATTAACGTGTCTAGGACTCAGCACTTCCGAGGGATGAGGAGCCATAATGAATGAAATAACTTCTAATTTTCACTTTATTTTTAAGTTTAGTTGGGATTCAAATTATTCAAGAAGAACAATCATTGTATTGGCGTATTTGTTCGGTATATTCTTATACTCAATGAAATGATTAGTTAAAACATTAATTCAATGGGCCAAATTGCCCAGCTTCCAACTATTTGACTGCTCTCTCCAATGTGTGCTGACAAGGATGCCAACGTTCACCTCTTCCCCCCTCTCCCTCCTCCACTAAACGTTGAGCTTCTATTCCCACTCCTCGAATGAGCCTGGCTCCTCTTCCCTCCCTTGATTGCATGCACATTAGGATCCATATACGGATTGAACTTCCCTGCAGGTCTCTCTATCTCTCCTCTTTTCCCTTCTCTTCCTCCCCTTCCCCCTCTCCCTCCTCTACCACCACCACCACCACGGCCTCTTCCTCCCCCTCTCCCTCCCCTCTTCTCACCATGTACATTTATAATCCCAACATCAAACTTCTCCCCAGCTTTAGAATAATCTACTGCCCCTACTTCTTGCATGGTTTCCTTCTCTACTAAGGACGGCGGTGGTGGTTCAATATTCCACCTCTTCTTCTTGTTATTACCCCCACCACTATTATTACTTCTACTACCTTGTTTTCTTTTTCTCTTCACTCCTCCATATTTATCAGACACAGATAGAGGGAGGTAATCTTCCGTAGCATCAACAGCTGTCTTAGCACTGACAATAGTAGGAACATCTTGCTCCTCATTTTGCTGTTCTCTACCCTCTTCTCTCTCTTCCTCTTCTTCTTCTTCTTCATCATCATCATCAAATAAGGCATTCATTACTTCTCTCACTTGAGCTCTCTGACTTTTTTGTTGCTCTTCTTCCGCATCACCTTTCTGCTCATCCTTTTCCTCCTTCTCCTGAACAATTATCCCATCCTCATCTTCCTCATTATCATCTCTATTAGAAGGAGATGTTGTAGTGGTACCAGTACCAGTACCAGTAGCAGTACCCGTACTAAATGGCAGTGTGATGGCGCTCTTCACTTGATCCAATACTTTCAATTCAGTACCATCACCAGTACCACTACTGCCCAACATGGTGCCCAATGCTGATGATCCTCCAGTAGACATGCTCAATGGCTTGATTGTATTCATCTTCATCATTGTCTTGACTCCACTCATGAGCAATCCACTGCTAGCAATAGATGGCGTAGTAGATATTGGCTTGACACTTCTTGGCTTGACCACCACTACTTCCTCTTCCTCCTCCACTTCTTCCTCCACTACCCTCACTACCACCTCCACCTCTTCCTCTCCTTCTTCTTCTCTTTCTCTGAGTTGCCATCCATTCTGTCTATACACACGCACCCTCTCCGCATCCCGTTCACACCCCTTGACAACACCGACTACCTCCCCTGCTCTCCTTGTCACCAATGGTGCCGATCTCCCTGCCAGTGCCACCACCTCCCCTACACTCGCAGGCAGTGCCTTTGCCATCTTCATCAACACAGCTCTAGACATGACATACCCAGTAGACTCATCTTCCTCTCTAGCAACGCCATCTCTCCATTTATACAATGCAGCAAAAGCAGCAATTTGTAAATCAGTCATGGAAGCCAATTGATCCGGTTGTTTTGTGAGGTGAGATAGAAAGGAATGTTCTAATAGTCTTTCTTTTTCATAGAGATTGAGGCAGATTCTCCTTGATCTTTCCCATACTGTGTGCAGAGCATTCAACTGCTCATTCTTATTATTCATAGTGACGAGATGTGGAGGTATGTAGGTGCGTGCAGCCAACTCTTTCTTTAATATGTCATACACACGAAGGAGAAAGTGAGTATCAGCCCTTGCATAATGCAACATTTCCTCTTCTAAAGGTCTCAACCTCCAATCAGCAAGCTGGTACCTTTTGTCAGCATCAAACCCAGCATGTTTCTGTAACAAATAACCCAGACCATGGCCAGAGTAGTCCAACACCCTTGCAGCTTGACCAGTGTCAAACATGTTGACAACATAGATCCCAAAGTCCCTCTGCAACCAGATAATGTCTGAATCAGCGCCATGCAGCACTTTGACTGTCTTGCAATCTGCGAATATTGGGGCCAGCAGAGGGCCAATGTGGTTTCTCAAGGCAATGGTGTCTATGACAATATCTTCACTTCTTGTAGAGAGTTGCATGAGGCAGACAAATCCTTGGAATGAGCGATATGAATGCGCTTCCAGGTCCACTGCTAGTTCACTTGCTTTGGCCAGTCTCTCCACCACAGCTTGTAATTCTTCTAATGAATCTACATATGTCAATGGAGTTGATGCAAATGACTGCTCTGCTGGCGGAATAAAAACATCAGCATTATCATCAGTAGCTGTGTTCTGAGCAACTTTACTAAAGTCTAATGCATCCAGTTGTTGTTGTAACGGATGCGGATATTTTGGTCCACTACTACCATTAGTATTACGCTTAGCTACTTCCTGGTCTGCCTTTGCTGCCTGAACATTCAATAAAGTACTCAAAGAATCTAATCTAGGTATCCAAGGAGTATTGGAATTATCTACTGCACCAGGACCAGTGAATATTCCCTGAGGTCTGGCTGTTTTATTAGATCTTGAAAATGGGGTGATCACTCTTGCTTGCTGTTTGTTATTATTATGATATCCTGAGCCAACTCCTGAACCAGGTGTAGTAGTGTGGATGCCTAACCTGCCACCAGAAATGCTAGGAGGAGCCTGTAGTTCAGCAATGGCAATATCTATTTTATCAAAAGTGTGGTCCAGGAGATGGTCGGTCCATTCGACAATATCGTCTGTGTCTCTCAGAGATTTGATAGATTCTCCTTCTATAGTTGAGGCTCCTGGTATAGACAAGAGGATATCTTGGATATGAGTCCTGCAGGTGTCTATAGTGGAGGCAAATTGTGGGAAATTCTTGTAAAACTGTGGGAGGAAAAACAACAACATGGAAGAGGTGGGAGGGGAGGGCGGTCAGTCGGGGAGAGCAGAATGTGCGGATTGATATGCATTTGTTTTTTGCTCGAGTTCACATACATGATATTCGCCTTCCACAGGTATTTCAAGTTCATTTGCATCTGTAATGGTCTTTTCCAAGGCCTTCAAACTATTCTTGTCGATTTTGTCCATGTCTAAATTTCAGAGAGAAGCAACGTCTTGAATTAAGTATGTGACAGGATCAATCTTATATTTATGGTTCCATATTGATGTTTGGAATATTCTAGTGACCATTCATGCTACAGTTCATGCATGTATTAGGCCTCATGGAAATTCCTCGGTTTCATTGATCGGCGTCGAAGTGGTGCCTCACTCTGACTAATTTCAATCTGATGGCATCATACTTTCAAAAATCTAGAATCTTGTATGTATGCTAGAATAATCTCGGTACCGCCGTTGTCTGCATTGTTCTTAAAGACGCTATAAACTTGATTCAAATCCGATTCGAAAGATGTCATCAGTTATCCTGCAGCAACAGCGAGGGGCTCTGGCTCTTCCTCAACCCAAATACTTCTCTAAATTTCATCTCACTAGTCTTAAGCACATTACAGCCCCTGTTAGAAACAAATCGAGGGTAAACACACCCACAATCAGCAAACAGCCAGCTTTTACAACTTGTAGTTTGAATAATACAGCCAATGCTCCAGGTAAGTTCTTCACATTACACGTCACATCTTCGTTACAACCTGCTACATCGTCCCCCTTCCCCCCCTTCCAAAGCATCCCCCCTCTCCTCCCCCGTTCTCTCCCTCCCAACTCACCGCTCCCACCCCCTCTCCTTCTCCTCTCCCCTCCCTTCCCTTCCCAGTGGCCAAACCTACCCAACTCCAAGCCCGCGACACCATCCGCATGGCTCTCCCTAGCAAAGGCAGAATGGCCGAAGACACCTTGGCCCTACTAAAAGATTGCCAACTAAATGTAGTGAAGCCCAACCCCAGACAATATGTTGCAAGCATCTCCCAGCTCCCCGACCTGGAGGTCTGGTTCCAACGTGCATCAGACGTCGTCAGGAAGATGATCTATGGAGATGTTGACCTCGGTATTGTAGGACATGATATGTTGGCTGAAATTGGTGCCTACGACCCTGATTTGGTGGTGGTTCACGATGCTCTTGGTTTCGGACAATGCCACTTGGCATTGGGAGTACCACAAGGAGGAAAGTTTGCCAATGTGCACTCTCTAGATGACCTGAGATCCATGCCTTGGAGTGAAGCTTCGCCCATACGTGTAGTAACTGGGTACCAAAACATAGCTAGAAAGTATTTTCAAGATAAAGGCTTCCAGCATGTCAAGTTGTTGAGCGCAGATGGCGCTCTAGAAGCTGCCCCTGCCATGGGCTCTGCTGACATCATCTTGGATCTTGTGTCCACGGGTGTCACATTGAGAGAGAATAATCTGAGAGAGATCGAGGGTGGAAAGATCATGGAGAGCCAAGGTGTGTTGGTGGCCTCAAGATCTGCTCTACTGGGGAGACCAGAGTTGTTACCACTGTGCAGGGAGCTGATTGAGAGGCTGGAAGCTCACCTGGTGGCAGAGAACTATTACTCTGTTATTGCAAACATGAGGGGAGAAACTGCAGAAGAAGTAGCTTCAAGACTACTGCAATCAGAACTATTGAAAGGACTGCAAGGACCTACAGTCAGTCCAGTATACACGACAGATACAAGCTCGCCATTAGGTGCTAAGGTTGGTCTGTATGCAGCGGTGGCTTGCATTCATAAGAAGAAATTGTACCCAGCAGTGAAGGAATTCAGAAGGTTGGGTGGATCTGGGGTGTTGGTGCAACCAATGACGTATGTGTTTGATGAGGAACCTGTCAGATGGACTCAGTTGCTGCAAAACTTGGGCATAGATGATCCTTCAAGTGTTATGTAGTATTAAACATATGTTATATTGGGGGGGAGAGAGAGAGAGATGGTGTAACCATATTAAAACTATGACTATTATGAGGATAATACCTCTATCTATCTATCTATCTATCTATCTATCTATCTATTTATTTATTTACACAACAGTTTATTTCTTCTTTGGTTTATCATCCACAAGTACCTCATCCTTAAGATCGTCATCACCTCCATGAAGAGAGAGCAATAATATATCTATCATGGCCTTCCTACTTGGATCAGCAGTACCACCACTATCATTGGATTGTTGTGTCTTTAAAAACCTTGCCAATTCCTTTTCCTTTTCATCTCCAGTACTTGGTCCTTCAGAGGGCAGTCTACTGTGAACCCTGAGAAACTCAGTAAGTTCTGAAAACTGGGCATCCCATAAATTCACACTACCAGCACCACTTGCCCTTCCTCTTTTACCTCCCTTTCTTCCAGCTTGATCCAGTAACAGTTCATGTTGCTCTGCTTGTTGTGCTGCTGATAATTGGGCATATCCTCCATCACCACCTCCACCTCCTCTTCTACCACCACTACCTCCTCTTTTACTATTCTGTATCATCTCCTGCTCATCCAAATACCTTTCCCACTGATCTGATTCTCTCTTTCCAGCCAAGGTCTGTGTGGTCGGCAACAGTGCCATCTGTCTAGCAATTTTCACCTGTCGACACACATGTTTCTGCACCTTGGTTCTTAACCCAGTCCATTCCCTCCTAGGCAACTGCCCAGAAGCTGTTAGAAACTTATCCAGATCCTCGTATTGCCTAAAATCTATTCTACGTGCATTCTTCAATACCAAGGCTGCATGTTCCCTCCATTTAGTGGCTGGTGACCGCCGTACTGACTCGTCCTTCTCATCATCTATGGTCATGAAGACTTGTTGGTAGGGGTTGAGATCTGCTGGGACATATGTGTCTCTTGGGATGAATTTCTTCTCGGGGTGAATTCTCATGTCTGTATCTATCATACCCCCCCCTCTTCCTCCTCTTCTTTGTTGTTGTTGGCTGGCACTACCACTACCTGCAGCAGCAGTTGCTGCTGCTTCTCTGCTCATTAGATTGACAGCTACCTCTCTTGGAGAAGGCAATAATGAGATGGCTCTGGCATCAAATTCTTCAATATCAACCTTTTTCAAATCAGGTCTCCAGAAATCACTTCTTCTCTTGATAGCTGCAGTGGTACTGCTGCTGCTGCTCATGGATGATGTGGTGTCTGGTAACACACCATACTCGAATAAATGGACGATTTCCTTTTTGCTAAGGGTGGATGGGCGAATCATTTCGAGCAGTGATAATGTGGATGTTGACGAGGAGGATGGAGATTGGTGATCGTGATGATCAGGCGTTGGGTGAGAGTCCATGTATTGCTGTAAACGATGGACAAGATCAAATTTTTTACCATTAATGGATAGTCCTAATGCAGTGAGAGTGCTTTTGAGTTTTGGAACAGTGAGGGCACTGGGGTCCTCGACGGCCAGAGCTTCCTTCAAGGCTTCAAGGTGTGTGTTGGCAGAGGATGAGGTGGAAGAGGTGATTGAGTCTAGTCTTCCCTCGATCCATTGGCGCCAGTTTCTGGAATCATTGGAACTACTTGTGGATGGATGGTGGTTTCCTGGAGCGGATTGATGATCTGTATCCTTGCCAGTGCTGTAAAAACGAGGTGATGATCCTGCATGTCTAATGGCAGGGTGTTCTCTCGATAATATGCCAGCTTCTGATTGTAGAACTTGTAATCTAAAGCATTTTAGGATACGTCCTACGTTTCTGGACGTCATAATCGACCCTCTGAGTGATACTATTCTCTATTTTTCTTATAATCCAAATCAATTCTAGGTGATGATGTCTTCAGCTTGTCTACACTACATACATGATGATGGCACCAGTCATATCAAATCAAATGAATCTATGCCACATAAGCATCGACTGGCTACTGGTAAATACAAAGGAAAGGAGGCCCAGAGAGAGAGGGAGCTGCTGAGAGTGAGGAGAGGGAGTTTGAGTTGACTGATCTCAATAAAATGCCACGCATTGCATCTTTGATGGGCTCATTCTATACTAGGAATGGTAATAACGATTCTGAGCATCAGTTTGTGCATGCTATCCACAGTTAGCACAAGAATAAAGCACTGATCCTATTCGATCGACTTTGAATTATTTTCAGTTCCACTGAGATATGGAGTCTGAAATCCCATATTCCATCATCTACTGCTCAGGAGAGGTATATCAGACCGCACATACAACGATATCATCCCTCCACTGCACTTTGAATGGTTCTCTCACCGTTTTGATTGTTTTTTTTTCCACCACAGGAGTCTGAACACCCATGTTCTGAAATACTACAAAAGAATGGAAAGGGCTGGTGCACTCCAAGGTACGTCTTCACAGAAACGCACCATTACTTGCTCTTGAAACTCATCATTTTGACTCACCCTCCCTTCCCCTCCTCTCTCATCTTCATCCATACAGAAACTGTGCCTACCCCCAAGAGTTCTTGATCAAACTCCAACAACCAACCTCCATCTCCCAACTCAACATCCTCTGCCATGAATACAAAATCCCCAGCAGGATGGAAATACAAATAGCCACCCTTCCCACTGGCGATAAACCCGATGCCTCTCAAGTTTCATTCTGCCGACTGGGCCAGATCACCTTTGATACCAATGCACATTCTAGTTATGCAGCTAGGGAACTAAAGAAGGTTACTCTACAGAATGTTAAGGCTCAGCTTGTTAGGTTTAAGATTCATGGAGTGCATTCTAATCATTTGAATTCTGCTGGTCAGGCCAGTATTATGTCTCTCTCTGTGGCTGGTACTGTAGTAGGACAGGTACTACTGCAACAGCAACAACAGCAGGTTCAGCAGCAGCAGCAGCAGGCATCAGCTGTGTCCACCTCCTCCTCCTCCTCCTCCTCCTCCTCCTCCTCCACATCATCTTCATCAGCAGCAGCTGATATGGCTCCTCTACAACAACAACCACACTCCCTCCTTCCTCCTACCACTACAAATATCAACAACAACAACTTCCAAGAACAACAACAGCCCCAACTCCGCAGCAATTCTGGTATTTCTACCGATCCAAGAATGATCGCCTCAGATATGGGTGTAGACCTCATCACTGCCCAAAGAATATCAGAATTACAGGGACAAAAACTATTTGCAATACAGAGAGAAGATTACGATGATGCTAAGAGATTAAAAGCAGCAGTTGACAGATTGAAAGCTCAAGGTATTCGTATTGCAGCTCTGGAGGGTAGGAAACAGTCAGCTGTGGATGTAGAAGATTATGATTTGGCAAAGCAGCTGAAGATTGAAATCGAAAGGCTACGAGCTGGTGGCAATAAGCCATCAACTGCCTTTGATGGCCCTCCTTCGTTACAAATGACGCCACCTTCATCTACTCATGATACTAGGATTATTACTGATGGTAATGGTTATGAAGCTGCAAGAGCAGTAGGAGGAGGAGGAAGAAGGATGACCTCTACTCCACCCAGAGCACCAATATTTCAACGCGAACTTATCACAACTGATACATCATCCAGACCAATGTCCAGTATCATGAATGGCAATATAACTACTCCAGCAGGTGCAGGAAGAGGCAGCTCTACAAGTTGGAATGCATATGAAGAACGTCCTGCTGTTGCTAGAGGATCTTATAACATTGAAATCACTGAGCAAGAAGCTGCTGCAACAATGGGGGCCAGCCCTCTCTCCGCACTTGCTGCTCCTGATGCTGGTGATGGCAAAAATATTAATAAGAAGTCTAGTCATGCATTGGGCTCTCCAGTAATTATCCAACAGCAGCCATCATCACCATCATCATTACCACAGAATCAAACCACCTCCACTATTGGTATCGTCAATAACAATGCTGCTACTACTGCTACTATTGATGAAATTGATGATTCACTGGGTCCAGTGCCAGCAGGATTTCCATTAGACCTCCCCCCTCCCTCCCCTCCCGTAGCTGGAGACATGAAAAATATAGAAATGTTGGCCCCAATAGCAGGAGAATACGTATCCAGAGCAGTATTTTCTAAAAATTGGCAACTCAGGGAAGCAGCATTGAATAAAGTATCCAGCGACATCAAGAATAATAATAATAATAATAATAATAATAATAATAGTAGTGACAGTGGTGGAGTGTTTAGGATGCTATGCAAAGCAGTACTAACCAAAGCACTACGTGATCGAGTTGCTACTGTCGTCACTTCTGCACTGGAACTCCTCAAAACTGCAGTTAAGCATACAAGTGGTAGAGATGTAGCTGCTGGTGTGGGCGATATTCTTCCCCTATTAATTGAAAGGGCATGTGATACCAACTCCAGGGTCAAAGAATGTGCAGTAGATACTATCATATACTTGGTGAAGGTTCCTGACACTGGGCTGTCTCAATCACATGCCACTGCTGCCTTCCTTAAACCACCTCCTGCTCATCTGAAAAGTATCGGTATCAGTAGTCCTAAAGTGGTGGCAGCTCGTGTGTCGCTTCTTACCCGTCTTTTACCGATCATTGGTGTAGCTAATAATAGTAGTAGTAGTGGAAGTGGGTTTGAAATTGAAGGGGTGATGGATTATGCAAGAGGTCCTCTGACTCATGGTAATGCTGATGTCAGGTATGCAGCTGTGTCATTGGTAGTGGAGCTGGGAAGACAAAATGGAGGATTGAGTGTGTTACAATTACTACCTGCTGACTTGAATCCAAAGTTGAAGGAATCAATTGAAAAGGAATTGTCTGTCGCAGCTGCAACTGGCGGGAGTAATAAAACAGCAGGAGGAGGAGGAGAAGGGAGCAGGTCATCAATAGCAGCTACTGCAGGTGCCATTACATCTTCAAAGCCTCGCACTAGTACGGCTGCTACTACTAATGGCAGCAGTAGCAGTAAGAAGGCCCCACTCCGTCAATCACGTCAATCGCCATCAATGTCATCTCCACCTCCACCCAAATCATCACCAGGCGGTGCTCCTGCCATCACCATTCCCGCCTACCGCCCCCCCACTACTACCTCCCCCTCCCCCTCCCCTCCTTCTCTCCCCCTCCCCTCTCCAGCCCTAGCTGCCACCAGCAATCCCCAGCTATTTGAAGAAGAACTTGCAGCCAGGGAAGATTCACTAGGCCCCTGGCACCCCTCAGTAGCAGAAGCACTGGCCAACCTGGCCATCGTCAGAACCCAACAAGGCCAGACTGAAGAAGCTCTCCCTCTCTATCAGAGAGCACTGGCAGTGTGGGAGAAGGTGGAAGGAGAGCAGAGTGTGAATGTGGCCCATACCCTGACTGATATGGCTGTTATTCACCTAGAGGGGGGGAGGGATGCAGCTGGGAGACCATTGTTGGAGAGGGCTTTGAAGATTCAGGAGGGGCTCTGTGGGCCTGATCATCCTGATGTTGTGGCCATTAGAGATGTCCTAGAAGAACAATGGGGGAGGCGGTAGAAGGTGGAAGCATTCATTTCTATTTTTCCTCTATAGATCTATATAGACATCGTGATTAATAAAATTTATCGTTAGTAGAAATATTTCGTTCTTTTGGTGTAATGCATCTTGATGTTACACAATGCGTTCTGTATTGACAAAAAGAAATACAACTTCATCACAATTATCATCCTTCCATGTCTTCTATTTCTTCATCCTTGATAGCCAATGAAGCCACATGCAGCACACTCAACTGACCCTCTTCCACCGCAGCGGGCGCCCCAGTCAAAGAGCACTGTGCAGCTGTCGTCTTTGGAAATGCAATCACATCCCTGATGGATTGAGCCCCAGCCAACAACATTGCAAACCTATCCATCCCAAATGCGATTCCACCATGAGGAGGTGCCCCTACTTCAAAACTATCTAGCAGGTATCCAAACTTCCCCTGAGCCTCTTCTTCAGATAACCCAATAGCCTCGAATACCTTTTCTTGGATGTCTCTCCTATAGATACGGAGAGAACCACCTCCTATTTCTACGCCATTCCAAACCAAATCGTAGGCCAGTGCCTTGGCGTCTTTCAGATTCTTACCCGGTTCTAGATCTTCTTGTCGAGGAGCAGTAAAGGGGTGGTGGAGGGCTTCTAATCTGCCTTCTTCCTCGTTCCATTCAAACATGGGGAAGTCAGTCACCCAAACAAGAGAATGTTCACCTTGACCATCATCTGAAACCAGGTGAAGGACTTCTTTTGCTATATATCCTCTTACTCTATCAAGTGTTTTGTTTACTATAGAAGCAGGTCCAGCAGCAAACAATAACAAATCACCTGGTTGTCCTCCCAGTTGAGCAATAACCGCTCTTTGTTGCTGCTCAGTCAGTCCCTCTACCACAGGTTTGGCTGCATCAAGACAGGCCCCATCCGGTTTGACTCTTCCAAACACCAACCCTGGCGCTCCAGCAGCTTGAGCTTCTGAAAAAATATCTCCCTTTGGTGACTTCAGTCGAGAATTGGATATCTTTCCTCCATCATCGGGGACTCGTATTCCTTTGATTATGCACCCTTTAGTAGCAGCTGCATCAGCAAAAACCCTAAAACTGCACCCAGATACTGATGCAGTCACAGTTGCCATTTCTAGTCCATACCTCAAATCTGGCTTATCAGTGGCATACTTCTCCATGGCCTCCTCATACGTAATTCTCTTAAAAGGTGCATTATTTTCATCATCAGCACCACCAGGTAGCGCCGTATTTGCTACTTCCGTGAAGATTCTCCTCACCATACTTTCCACCAATGACATTAGTGCCTCTTGATCCATCCAAGAAACCTCCATATCCAACTGCGTAAATTCAGGTTGTCTATCTGCCCTAAGATCTTCATCTCTAAAGCATCTGGCTATCTGGTAGTACCGGTCCATCCCCGCCACCATGAGCATCTGTTTGAACAACTGAGGACTCTGAGGCAATGCGTACCAAGAACCTGCCTGCACTCTGGAAGGTACCAAGAAATCGCGTGCGCCCTCTGGAGTTGATCTACTGAGGATAGGAGTTTCTATTTCTATAAAGCCATGGTCGTCTTCTAGGAACCGCCTAACACAGCGTGTCAAAGCGTGGCGAAGACGTAGGTTGTTGGACATTTTAGCTCTTCTCAAATCTAGCACCCTGTTCCTCAGCCTGATTTCCTCCCTCACTCCTCCCATTGCACCCTCATCACCGCTATCTTCCTGCTTCTTCTTCTTCTTCTTCTGAGTGTCACTACTGCTACTGATGGAAAAAGGCAATGACTTGGTGACACTATTCACAATGGAAATAGCGTCGGGCACAATCTCAATTTTTCCAGTGGGCAGTTTGGGGTTGGGATCAGACCGGGGACGAACCTTCCCTGATATAGCTACCACCCACTCTGATCTCAGTCTCTCTGCCTTGGCTTGTATATCAGGCTGGGAGGCAGGGTCTACTACTACTTGTACTATACCGGTATGATCTCTGATGTCTAGGAAGAGAAGGCCACCTAGATCTCTGTGTCTGTCAACCCAACCGCAAATGGTGATGGAAGGGAGGGAGGTGTGGGAGTCGCGGAGTTCTCCGCATTTGTGGGTTCTAGCAGGCCATGTGAGCTGGGATTCTATGAGAGAGGAGGAGGAGAAGGAAGAGGTGGGTGGGGAGGGAGCAGAGGCAGAGACGGGGGTGGATGTTGTCGGGGAGGATCGGATGGAGGAAAATGAAGGCAAATGGCGAGATATGTGGTATGTTCTGTTTATGTGAAAAGATGAGGTTAATCTAGTGCTAGGTAGTATGGTTGAGATGGCTTGAGTGGCGAGAGGACGCAGGGCCATGGCGATGCGATGCAAAGTTGTGTTGCTTGGCATACAATTTCAGCACTGTAGCATGTCAAATCGTGCTCATATGTATCACAAAGTATCATACATAAATCAAAATTCAAATGCACGGCGTGGTTGGGATGGTCACCCATCATATATATCTTATATGGAAATATTTTCAGCCAACTTTACAATAATGATGATTAATTGAAAATGTGCCGGGATTCAAACACATCAACATATTCGCCTTAGTATAATCAGAGGCAAATTGGAAGCACAATGTACCTCAATAGCTCGAAATTATCAAATGTACAAAAATGCCATTCTTTTAGGACTTCATTAGAGAGCTTGAAGACTGGATTACGGTCCACCAGACGTGTCATTGTAGATTGCACTTCAGAAACTCACGATTCACTCACCGAGAAGCACGAAAGATCCCCGTCCCCTCCCAAACACCGCTCCCTACCCTACGACCAAGCAAAACGCCTCGTTGATGACATTTGGACCTCTCCAGACCCAACTGCCAAGGTACGCAGCCTCATGGCCAAGCACCCTAGAAACCCCCAATTCATCATAGCTGCGGCCAAGCTGGCCATCAAGCTAGGTGACCATGCAGGTGCCCGTTCTCTCTTCCAAAGAGCAGCAGAGGCCGACTCCCCGGGAGAGGCCTACCTGCAATGGGCAGTCTGGGAGCAGAAGCAACACAATTTAGACAAAGCAAGGGCCTTACTAGACAGATCAATGGAGCTGGGTAGACCTATTACTGCTGCTAGATCTGCAAATGCCAGATCAAAACTAGAAGAAAAGGCGGGAAATCTGTCGTTGGCCGAATCTTACTTGATCAAAGCACTGGAATTCAACCCCAGGCATACCGTATCACTGCAAGGGTTGGCTGTGTTTTATGCACGCAAAGGGGATAATAAAAAAGCAATAGAATCATTTAGAAAAGCATCTATTGCTACTCCGACACATGCCCCCATTTGGCAAGCTTGGGGAGAGTATGAAGCCAGCAGGGGCCGATTTGAAGCCGCTCGGCAACGTTTCCAAGCAGGAGCCGACAAGTGCCCCCAAGACAAGAGATACGTGCAGCTGCTGGGTGCATGGGCAAGAATGGAGGCTAGAAGAAGGAATTTATTGCAAGCTAGAAGACTGTACCGCCTAGCACTAGATATAGATCCCGATGACATGCATTCAATCATGGAGCTGGGTCAACTTGAAGCCAGAAACAACAAGACTGAAGAAGCCAAGGAACTATATGAACATGGCCTCAGTAAGGATCCCTGCAATTTCCACCTCTTGTCATCTCTAGCGCATTTATACAGCCAACTGAGAGAATGGGAGGCGAGCCAACAAACATGGGAACGATTAGTGGAGCTGGATCCCGGCAATGGATTTGCCTGTGCAGCCTTGGGAACCTTCAGTCGGCGAGAAGGAGATATGATAAAGGCAGAGATGTATTACAGGCGGGGATTAGGGAGTAGAGGAAAGGGAGGAGCTCTGTGTCATGAGGCTCTAGCTCAGCTGATGGAGTTTGATGGAAGGATTAAAGAGGCGAGGGAGATGTTTTCTGTTGGACACGGTTTGTGTCCAGAAAGTGGAAGATTGTTAAGAGAGTGGGCTGCATTTGAAAAGAGACAGGGTGATTTGACAGTTGCAAGTAGGTTGTATAGAAAGGGAGCAGAAGTGGACCCTGCAGATGAGAGGTTGTGGCTACAGTGGGCTTTTCTGGAGAGAAGGAGAGGTGATGATGAGGGGGCTATTAATTGTGCAATTGCAGGAACACAAGCCAGTCCAAAGAATCCTTGTATCTGGCAATTACTGGGCACTCTATACAGCAGCCAGGGGATGATGCCAGATGCAAGAGCAGCATTTAAAAATGGTATTAAACAATGCCCAAGCAACGCGCCTCTTCACCTGGAATGGGCTCTTGCCGAGAGAGAGGCAGGGAATGCTGAACAGGCACTCGACATCTTGAGAAAAGGAGCCAAGCTGGGAGAGGGACACGTTCCATTGCTAGCTGCATGGGTAAGGGTGGCAAAGGAGATGGGGCTGGAGGAGGAGATGAAGGAGGCTGATAGTCAGTTGAAGGCCGTAGAAGTATCCTTGTCATTTTCAATGACTAGGGAAGCTAGGAAGAAGAGAAGGAATGTTCCCAGACGATTGTATAGATTTTAGAGAAGAGGCCAGAGCTCGCTGATTGAGGGGGGTGGGGGTGGAGCCGTGTTGTCAAGAAGGGAGAGGGAGGTGGAGCTGCCAGAGGCAGGTGTTCTGCTGCCTACCAATAAGCAGCCTTCCCCTTGTCTAC
>Ga0114919_10002384_pt1 | contig 15210 bp, 18 predicted proteins | sample BlataG_FD_88682 | JGI IMG/M metagenome (GOLD analysis project Ga0114919, IMG submission 88682) | Deep subsurface microbial communities from Black Sea to uncover new lineages of life (NeLLi) - Black_00105 metaG | ecosystem: Environmental > Aquatic > Marine > Oceanic > Sediment | place: Atlantic... | reverse complement strand
CGAGCAGATAGCGGCGAAGGTTCGAGAAGCGCTCGCGTTTGGGGCAACTGAGGTCTGCATTCAAGGTGGGCTGCATCCTGACTTCGGGCTAGGAAATTACCTCGGGATACTCCAAACCATCAGAGAAATCTCACCCGACATCCACATTCACGCATTCTCCCCAGCCGAACTGAACCACATCGCTCATCGAGAGGGGATGGGTATAGATGAAGTGGTCAAAACGCTTCGTGACGCTGGGCTGAACTCAGTTCCCGGAACCGCAGCCGAGATTTTAGTCGACCGCGTGCGATCCATTATCTGCCCGAAGAAAATCACCACATGCAGATGGATCGACACTGTAAAAATCTGCCATCGTTTGGGCCTCCCCACGACCGCGACTATGCTCTACGGCACCGTCGAGACCCCCCGCGAGCGAGCCCAACATTTGACGCTCATCCGCAAAATTCAGCACGAAACTTGGGGATTCACGGAGTTCGTCCCGCTGGCGTTCATGCCCTACAATACTCCGCTTTGGAGCGACGGCGAACGTTCGCCACCGAACGTTGCCGAGAACTTGCGCGTGCATGCGGTTGCGCGGCTGATGCTGGCGGGGTACATCGATAACATCCAGACCTCTTGGGTGAAGCTCGGCCCCCGCGGGGCGCAGCTCATGCTTTGCGCTGGGGCAAACGACCTCTCGGGAACACTGCTTGAGGAGAACATCACTCGTGCGGCCGGGGGAGAGCAGCAGGTAATGATGCCCGAGCAGTTGAGGGGACTCATCCTTCAGCTCGGACGTGTGCCCAGGCAGCGAACAACGACCTACGAGTTTGTGTGATGCAATGTTTTCGGGATTTTATTTTTCATTAGTGCCGCTGGCAACAACTCCCCGACGAACCCCCGCGAGCGATAGCACTTCGCGCGCGAGCCTAATCCTCGAGGAGAGGTTCGGCATGAGCAAATCGGCGAGGGCTGTATTGATCCCTAACTCCTCGACTGCCCGCGCGCACCCCTCGTCGCTCCGGTCGAGGACCAAGGTGCCCACCACCCCCTCATACATTCGTGCCACTCCAAGGGGGCTCACCTCGTAGCCCAAGCCCTGCATCAGTGCCCCCGCGGGACCACTTACGGCAGCATTGCCCACGATCGGGCTCACCGCCAGCACGCGCTCCCTGTTCTGGACGACCGCCTCCCGGATTTCCTCGATCGCTAAGATTGGACCGATACTCGTCACGGGATTGCTTGGACCGATGAGGATCGCCTTCGCTTTTTCGATCGCCTCGAGCACTCCAGGGGCCGGCTTGGCATTTTCTACCCCCTTGAAGTTCACGCCCTTGACTTTGTCCTTCCCACGTCGAACAACCCAGAATTTATGGAAGCTGAGGATGTCCGGCTTGGTTTCGATGCGCGTTTGGACCCGATCGTCGGACATCGGCATGACGTTTGCCCGCACAGCCAAGCTCTTACAAAGCTCCCTCGTGGCTTCCGAGAGCACCTCGCCGCGCTCAAGCAACAGCGTGCGCCGAAGATTCACCGCCCGGTCCCGGTCCCCAATCCGGAGGAGTTCCCTTTCGCCCAAGATCCCTAGCAACTCGTGACAGGCGAAGGTGTCCCCTCGGATGCCGTACCATGTCCCCTCGTTCACGATCCCCGCGAGCGAATACATCACGGAGTCGAGGTCGGGGGCCACGTGCAATCCAGAAACCTCGATGTCCTCGGCGGTGTTGACGATAACCGAGAGATCCTCCGGTTGGAGCAGGCGCGCGATGCCTTGGAGGAGCTTTGGGGTTCCGGTGCCGCCCGAAAGAACCGCTAGCAATCGATCACCTGAACAAATCTTGCTCGGGAGGCCTCATGAGTTCCCGGGCGCTCCCTTGGCCTCTATCGTATGATGCACCCTTCACCACCACCACGGGGGTGCCCTCGCTCGCCTCCCCCATCACTACTGCAGCTGCCGAAGCCAACGCATCAGCGGGAGAAGTTATTGTCACGCTGAGCTCCTTGCCGTATAGGTCTCGCTTACCCCGAAGGTCAAGTAAGGGATTCATACCTGTAACGCCAACTGCAACGCCAACACAGCCCCTTCTGAAGGCCCGCCCTTGAGTATCGGTTATGATTACCGCTACATTTACATTCAGCTCACGCTTGATGGAATCTCGAACCCTCGCGGCGCTCGCGTCGGGGTCGTCCGGCAATATTGTCACATACTCAGGGTCAACGTTCGAGTGGTCGACTCCCGCATTCGCGCAGATGAAGCCATGTTTGGTGCGCGAGATAATCACGTGTCTTAGCCGCACGATTTCATCCGATTGTTGCAATATCACCTCGACCTCACGCGGATCCTTGTCCAGCCGTGCTGCTATTCGCTCGGCCAGCTTGCTCGGTTTGACCTCGCGTAGGTCTACAACGTTCCCTTCAGACTTCGAAACAATGGTTTGGGCCAGGACGATGACATCATTCTCCTCAAGAGAAAGATTTTGTTTTTCGGCTGCGCGCAAGATGAGCTCGCCCAAGTCATCACCTTTTTTTATTTTCGGTATCCCCTTGAGAGCCATGAGCTGCACCCAAACACCGACGGTATTATTAGCATATCTACCTTAAATCCGACGAGGGTCGAAGTTGAAATTTGGTGTGGAGTTTGTCCCCCGCATCGAGGAATTGAAACGTCTTGGAGTAACCCGCACGGTGATAGAGTCATCGATGGGCCCTGAACCCGCTAGGGCTGTGCGGTCGATTGCGAAGGCTCTTCTTCCTTAGGGGTGGGTGGCTGTGCCTGCCACCAGACGGGTAGGGTTTTGCCCAGTAACTTAAGCCGCTCCAGCTCCCTCGCTGCCCTGAGCTTCTTCTCCCTCGAGACCTTTGCAAGCGCCGTGATGCCAGGCTTAACTTCTTCAAGTCCGAGCACGTTGAGTCCTCTAAACCTCCGCGCAGCGTCGAATGCCTCGGTGCCCGTCTGCGTTCGTATGAGTACCGTCGACTGGCCGATGGGTGACCCAACCGCACCCACCGAGATGTCCGCTAGCTCGGCCGTGTAGTCGAAACAGACCTTACAGGGAAAGCAGTTGTACTTCTCCACCGATTCTAACGCCAACTCGCGCCTCGGTTTGTTTCTCCGATAGATGATGAATTGTCCCCGCTTGATATCGAACTTCACGACCTCGGAGAGTGGGGTGCGGAGCTGCTTCTCGATGACTCCTCTGAAAAATTTCTCGTACTCAAATGCGTGCATACAGAATAGCCCGATATGCAGTTTGATGGTCTCGCCCAAGCGGCGATTGGTGAGCTCTGAGAGTTGCATCCGGCGCGAGGCGGCAATCTGACAGGGGGTGCCCACAATTGCCACGCGCGAGCAGTAGTGAAGGTCGACCGCATCCCTTAGCCTCAGGAAGAGCGGCCCCCTCGCGTACTTCGTGCCCGCGCAGGCGATGAGCTCCTCGCGGGTCTTCGCAACCTTAGGGGAGGGCTGCCATGGCAAAGAGCCTATACCCATCACGATGGCACCATCGATGAATCCGCCTTCGAGGAGCGATGCCAGAATGGAGGTGACTGCCCCGCCATCTTGGGCTCGCGCCTTAATATCAGAGGGCTTCGCCTCGACCGAAAGCGCCTGCCGATAGATGCCGAGCACCTCCTCGCCTGATAACTCTCTCCCGAAAATTTTTGGCTCGAGCTCCCTCTGGTCGATCACCTGCGGGCACTCCTCGTAACATATGCCGCAGTTCATGCACGTCTTTTTTAAGGTCGGCGCCTCCCCCTCCATCGCGAGGCACTCATGTGGGCACGAGGCGACGCATGCCCCGCAGGCAAGGCAGTAACCTGGGGTGGTCACTTCATTTATGAGGTCGTCAAATACTTTGACCATCCTTACCGCCTCAAGCGACCATATCGCTTGGAATCGTAAAAAGGCCAGCCCACGACTTCGGCCGAGCGAGGCTTGCCACGGATCTCCACCGAAATCCTCTCCCCGGGCTCGAGTTCTGGCGTGGCGTAGCCCATCGCTATCCCGACCTTAAGCAGCGGTGAGAAGGTGCCCGAGCTGACGAAGCCAACCTCCCGACCGTCCTTGAACAATTTGTACCCTTCCCTCGGCACCCCCGCCTCAAGCATCCGCAGCCCTATGAGAGCACGCTTGAGCCCAGCGGCCTTTTGCTCGAGCAAGCGTTCGCGACCGATGAATTCCCCCTTCTCGAACTTGACCACGAAGTCAATTCGTGCCTCCAGCGGCGTGATCTGCTCGGTCAATTCATGGCCGTAAAGACACATCCCAGCTTCAAGGCGTGTTGTATCGCGTGCACCCAACCCACACGGTTTAATTCCAAGCCCCTCGCCAGCTTGCATCAAAGCATCATAGAGCTTTTTACCTCGTGTGGGATTTGAAGCGGGCTCATCGGTTATGAAGAGTTCGAACCCGTCCTCGCCCGTGTAACCGCTCCTGCTCACGAGCACCTGGACTTCCGCGACTTCCGTGAGGGCGGCCTTGAATCGCTTGAGTTGTGGGAGCTCGAACCCCGTGAGCTGCTGGAGCACCTCCTGAGCTAGAGGCCCCTGTAGCGCCAGCAGGATCGTGCTCATCGTGATGTCCTTCACCTCAACCTCCTTGCTCGCGTGCTGGGTTAGCCAGGTGCCTATTTTCTCCACGTTGGCAGCGTTGCACACAATCATGAACTCCTGCTCGCCCAAGCGATAGACGAGCACATCATCTTTCGTGCCGCCGCGTTCGTTCAATATCGTGGAGTAATGAGCGCTCCCGATTTTGAGTTTGGAAATGTCGTTAGAGGTTACGTGCTGGAGGAAAGCCGTGGTCCCCCTCCCCGCCACATGAAACTCACCCATGTGACTAACGTCGAAAAGCCCGACCGCGTTGCGGACCGCGAGATGTTCCTCGGCAACGCTCGTGTACTTGATCGGCATCTCCCAGCCAGCGAACGGCATGAATTCTGCGCCCAAGGAGCGGTGAACTTGGGTTAGGTGCAACTGCTTCATGTCGAGCCCAGTTATCGATGGTAAACAGAAAACTTAAATTTTGTGAGTTTTGGGTTGGGGCTGTTCATATTGGGAAAAATTTGCGTCAAAGCTTTATTCGCGTCGCCCGAGTTCTAGCGGAGCGTGAACTCGTGGCGAAAGCCATGCTAGGAAAGGTGGAGGTTGGTGGGGGTAGGCCCGTGGCGATAATTTATGCCCTCAACCTGAGCCCCGACGCCTTTTATAAGGGCTCGATCGTCCGAAGTGAACGGGAAGCTGTTGGGAGGGCCTCGAAGGCGCTCGAGGATGGCGCCCACATCATCGACGTGGGGGCGATGAGCACAGGGCCAAAGTCGAAGCCAATCCCGGCCCAACAAGAGATACATGAGTTGATCCCCGTGATCAGAGCCCTGGCTCGCGAATTCGACGCCCCCATCTCGGCTGACACTCAGCGGGCTAAAGTCGCAGATGCAGCCATCAGTGCCGGGGCAACGATAATTAACGACATCAGCGGGCTCAAGTCGGATCCCGAGATGGCGGGAGTCATCGCTGGTGCTGGCTGCTCGACCGTGCTGATGGCGGCGGAGCGCGCCCCCGGAGATGTCTACGAGATCGGCGAAATCCACCGAGCCCTCCAGGGGAGCCTGCACATATGCCGCGAGCATGGCATCCCCCTCGGAAAAGTCGTCATCGACTCGGCCATCGGGTACTGGCCGGCTAGGCTCGAGAGGCTGGGCGAGCGCGCGCATAAGCCGTATGGGGAAAAAGCTTATCCCACCGCAACCTTTTTCGATTTGCGAATCCTAGCTGAGCTAGGGAGGTTGAAGGGGTTGAACCACCCAATTTGCGTTGGAATCTCGAGGAAAACTTTTGTTGGGAAAGTGCTCGACCTGCCCGACCCGGCCGACCGCCTCGTGGGCTCGCTCGCCGCGACTGCGATAGCGGTGCTCAACGGCGCGAGTGTGGTTCGGACGCACGATGTGCCGGAAACCCTCCAAGCCATTCGGGTGGCCGAAGCGATTCGAGATGCGGGAGAGATGGAATGAGAGTTCGCAGCCTCAGTATGCCGCTGATCAAGCCTGGCGACAATCTGGACAAGCTCATCGTCAAAGCATCGGAGCAAGTTGGCGGCCTTCGAGACGGAGATGTCTTGGTGATCGCCTCGAAGGTAGTCGCGACCGCACAGGGTCGGGTGCGGGAGCTAGCAAGGGTTCGTCCATCAGTGCGCGCCCGAAGGCTCGCGAATCGGGCTGGCCTCGAACCGGAATTCGTCGAGCTCGTTCTAAGGGGAGGAGGACGCGTGGTGCGGGCGGCTAAAGGGGTGATCCTAACAATCAAGGGAGGAGTACTTTGCGCCAACGCGGGGGTAGACAGCTCGAACGCTCCGCCAGGCCACGTCGTGCTCATGCCAACCAGACCCGACCGAGCCGCGGAGGAACTCCGGCAAGCGATTGCGCGACAGACGAACGCTAGGGTTGGAGTGATAATCGTCGATAGCAACGTCAAGCCCCTTCGCTTAGGCACGGTGGGTCAAACCATAGGGGTGGCAGGACTTGAGCCCGTCATCGATTGCAGAGGGCAGCACGACATCTACGGCAAACCGCTGCGCATCACCTTTCGGGCGCTCGCTGACCAGCTGGCCACCGCCGCGCAGGTTGTGATGGGGGAGGCCGCAGAGAGGGTCCCCGTGGTCATCGTTAGGGGAGTTGGAGTCGAACTCGCCGAAAAGCCGACGCACTCACCGAAGATCTCGCCCAAGCGGTGCATTTATTTCAACGGCTTGAAGCTTTCAAAGAAATCTTAGTGGTAGGCTCGCGGGATTCGGTTTTCCAGCGGTGAATTAGCGGACCCAAGATATGTTAGGCGTGCGGGATGGACATCTAGCGCATCACTAAAGGGGGAGCCTCTAGCAGCCCCATCCACAAAAAGTGGGGGGGTGGGGGAAAGGGGGAAACACGGGTCGGCTACTAGAGACGCTCCGCCCCAACGGGCAAACGCATCGGACATGGGGAGGCAGGACCAGCCCATACGATTACCCGATTACAGATTAGAGGGTTAATGTATCACGATTGAAGACGAAAAATCTCCTTTTGGGAGAAACTCTCATTAGGGGACTAAATCCCCTATCCTTTTTACCCCCTCGATTCAGTTTTCCAGGAGGGGACGAGTGAAAAGAGAAAAAGGTCCTATAGAAATATTAATGGCGTTTGCGGAAGAGATACGCTCTCTTTGGAAATTGCTGATGGTAGCTATCCAAGGGGCGCTGGTAACTTTCATAGCACTTATAATCTGGTCGGATGTTAGTTTCATTTTTAACCCATCAATTTGGATTGACTTTGCCGTAATTACGCCCCTTGCTATTATAGCTTTATTTTACCTTCGAGGACTTTGGAAACTTGGGAAAAGGGCGGTGAAGTGGGAGAATAATTTTATGAAATTCTCCTATATTTTCAGGTTTGAAACATATCCTCCTAAAGGGAAAACGCCGCAAGAAAAAATCTTAAATCACTTATCAGGCATCATCGGAGAACTAGAGTTGGATAGACTCTTAAGTAAAAGAAAAATTGGAACTTTCTTGAATGTAAAAGTTAGCGGTAGAAAAGACGAACATTTTTTCGATGTTTACGTAAGTGAAGAATTGTTAAAGGACGACAAAAGTAAGGTGGCTCAAGAAACGAGATCTAGGCTACGTAAGTATGGCGGCATATTTGTAAAACGATATGATGAAAAAAAGCCCGTCGATGGGTGGGATTTAAACAAGCTTAAAAGGGAGATACAGGACGTGATCCGCAAAACCAAAAGTCGGATAAAAACAATTACGGTTGTTTCGACTTCGGGATTCACAAATTCCGCCAAAGCATATGTCAAGAACGAGAAAAACCGGATAAAAAAATGCGCGTTCGATCTAATCCAAGAAGTGCCAGATGGATATATGGTTGTTCAAGTAGGATAATTATTCTCAATCATGGAAAAAGATCTCTCATGGCGGATCCAAATCTCATCGCCCATTCCTTCCCTCTATCAGTCAGTCGGTAGTCACGGCCTTTGCGGCTTCGTGCCGACGGTCGCTCGGTAATTATACGTTCTACAAAACCCCTTTCTATCAGCGGATCCAGACTATTCCGAAGCGTCTTTTTATCGATGCGAAGTTTTTTTGATAATTTATACTCAGAAATTGGCTCTCCTCCTTTTATCTCCTTTACCTCTTCCAACCAGCGCATGTAACTCATAGCGTGCCAAGCGATCCAAGACCCGATGAACCCCCTCGGAATTTCACGCCTTCTTGGAATTCGGAACATTATAGCACCTTTTGAGCATTATTCCAAAACACAAACCCCCAATTGTCATGGCGATTTAAGTCGCGGAGGTTAAAATCGTTTGGCTATGTGCGGGGAAAGGTCATCAAGGAAGAAACCTTGGTCGAGTTTCTACCTCCAAGTCCCCAGAAATTCAACGCTAAGATGGTGGGCCCGCGGGGATTCGAACCCCGGATTCCACCGTGTGAGGGTGATGTCTTAACCACTGGACCACGGGCCCGAGTAAAATTTGGTGGCTCGATATTAAACTTTTAGAATTTAACTTTTTGGCACAGCTAGATAATACCCAAATCGGCCAGCAAGCGCTTCGCCCGCTCCTCACCTAGGAGCTTTACGAGTTCCTGCTTGGATTTCTCATCCCATCTTCGGAGGATATTCTCTACCCGTTCCACCTGCCCTGGAGCCAAATCTCTGGCCGCCTTTTCGAGCATGTGCTTTCGCCCCTTGAGCACGTCCTCGGGTTTGAAAACTATGCCTAATTTCTTCCCACTTTTAATTTTGGCTCAGGACCCCTTTAAATTGATGAGCCAGATGAGCTGGACAAACATCAGGCCTTTTTGGAAAACATCATTATCCAACACATTAGGTAATTTTAATAGCCCGAACGAAGATGTCACTTCACCAAAAGAAAGGAGTTGAAGAAGTGTACAGACGAAGTGGATTCAGTCAAAGAGGCTCTGAACAAGGACCATCCGTACCCGCGCCGGTCAAGGCAGGTGACACCCCTACCGTAAAGATAGAAGGACAGGGGAAAAGCGGGGATGGTATCGCTCGTGTGCAGGGCTTCGTGGTCTTCGTGCCCGGCGCAAATGTCGGGGATGAGGTAAAGATCCGCATAAATGAAGTGCGGCCAAGATTTGCCACAGCTGAAGTTGTTAGGGAGTAAGCCCCTTTTACTTAATGCTTTGGCATTCCCTCTCGAGTTAGCGGTAGCTTTACTGAAAAGTTCAAGTGGGTTGGAGCTGAATGGCTGTGATTATCAAATGTCAGAATGGGGTGAAAAGAATGTCGTCTGAAGATAAAATAATTACATTCATTGAAGCAAATGGCGGAAGGGTGACCAACTCTTTGATACGAGAAAAGCATTTTGGAGATGGCGAAATCGGAAATAAGACAACTTCAGTAATGCGGAGGATGGCAGACGAAGGAAAACTGAAGCTGAAAATAACTCATAACAATTATACTACAACAATTGAATGGCTCCTGCCAGAGGTCGAAAACAAAAAATAAAAGGTGTCGAAAAGGTGTTCATCCACCCTTTCCGAGCTTCCATAACTATCCTTTTCTTATGGTGTGTACTACCATAAATGATGAATAATGCATGAAACTTTTCCACTCCAACGTCCTTGGTTGCTTATGGCGGTCAAAAGTGAGATGAGCCAGTTGGTCGCGTTGACCGCGAAGGAGATAGTGTAACCGAAATGGGCAAGTACAACATACCAACCAATTATATGAGGTAGGAAATGATGGTGGTAAAAACTAAAATCCAAAATATCGTGCTCTCGGTCACATACGAGGACACAGAGTTTAACCTCGAGAAGGTGACCAAGTTGCTAGATGGCGCAGTCTATGACCCGGAGGTTTTTCCTGGCATTACCTATAAATCCGAACACCCTCGAGCATCTTTTCTCATCTTCGCATCTGGGAAGATGAACTGCGTCGGTGCCAGCAGCATGAGCGACGCTAAGCAGGCGATATTGAAGCTTACGAGAAAGCTCAGAAAAGCACGCATAAAGGTGAAAACGGATCCAAAAGTCAAGGTTCAGAATATCGTGGCATCCGTTGATTTCGGCAGGAAGTTCGATCTCGAGCATATAGCTCGTAGTTTCGAGAACACTGAATATGAGCCGGAGGTTTTTCCAGGCCTTGTGTTCAGGCTCGAAGATCCCAAAGCGGTGTTGTTGCTCTTCGTATCTGGGAAGGGGGTATGCGCCGGGGCGAAGAGCATGAGAGATGTAAAAAGAGCGGCTCAAAAAACAAGCAAAATCCTCCACCGACATTAAAACCCCACCCTCAAAAAAGAAGCGGTTTTTGGGGGATTTGCATGTTCGCCGCTCTCAGCTAGCTTGGGTTGGCTGAGACATGATGTTAGCATGCCCCGATGACTATTTTTTGATGTCGAAAATTTTAACCCTAATTTTTGATACCCTTTTATTCATTTCTCCAACCGCTCTAGAACTTTCTTGAGTCTCGCTAGCATCTCCCGCTTCAGCCCGATGAAGACTCCGCCGGGCTTGCCGCTCACGAAGGTCGCCTCATTCGGTTTGATGATCTCGTTCAGGATCGGCGCCTCGATATCGATGTGTGGGATCTTCGAACGCGTCGCAGGGTCGCGCTTGTGGATGTAGACTTTCGCCTCGATTTCAATCTTGCTTTCGGCCGGACCCGTCATACTGTTCCACCTAAACCCTCTGACATGCTCAACTTGATAAACCTTCTTGCAAAATTCCCCGAGGTCTGCCTCAACTTTTTTATGCCTGCAAAATCCAACAATAAATGGGTGACAGCCGGGTAGGTAATGTCCGGCAGCTGAAAGCTTGTCGGGCTTTTTTTATTTAGTGGTTTTTTCGGCGCTAATCAAATGGCATGGCCCCACGTTCCCGTGCACATGGGTGCGCGGGGGCGCCGAGACTCGAACTCAGATCTCCCGGGCCCTACCCACAGGGGCAGTAGATGACAGCCGGGTAGGTTACCTGTTACCCCACACCCCCAGCTACCATGCCACCAAGGCTTGGGGTGGAGGTTGTTTATATGGAGGAAAACAATGGCTGAAATAAGAAAATCATTCTATCCAATCTCAACAGTCGCTTCGTCCGCATCCACTACTAGCTTATCTCCTGTCTTGATCTTGTCGATGTCAATCCCATCAACACAAGGTATTCCCGCTAGGATAACTCCCGTCGCCACAATCGTTTCCGTCTCCTTGTTAATGATTGCAACTGGCGCCATCCCATTCTTCTTCAAACCATAGATAACGTAAGAACCGACCGTGGAGCCCTTCCCTTGAGGGAAAACCAAGATTTTATCCTTCACCGATTTTCCCTCGAGCTCGTGCCCCTTCTCGATGACCACGCCAGTTTTCGGGTCTATCCCGCCGTAGAAACCTACCGGCTCCCTAGAAACTATTGCCTCGCCTTTCGCTCTCCCTGGGCTAATCGTCCGACCCTTCATGCGCTTAGTCCCTCCAACAAATCGTCGAGGCTCTTAAACACGACCTGTTGCTTACAGAACCCAGGAAGATAGTTTGCAGCCTTGCCAGAATTGACTCCGGTGGTCTTGTAGCCCATTCGCTCGATGGGAGAGACCACGGTGCAAGTGTCGGCCACCACCTTCCCCCCGGCTTTTTCTATAATTTCGGTGAAGCCCATACGAGTCGCAGCCTCCTTAGTGACGCGGGAGGTGCATATCCAAAGAGGTTTTCGGAGGCGTTTCCCCTCGAGCTTGCAGGCGAGCGTGGCTATCTCCTTCAGCGAAGCATGGGGGCAGCCCAAGATGACTATGTCTGGGTCCTTCCCGGTGTTCAGTGCCTTGTAGGTTTCGCGTAGCTCTCGTTCACCCACATCAATCGTTTCCAGCCCTTCAGTATTCATGAGGTTAGCTTCCGGAGTCAAGCTCTCCGCCTGATACAGCGCCACAGCACCCGACGCAGCCATCGCGGCCCCTAGTGCCTTCAACTGGTCGACATCTGCATGCTCGATTCCCTTGAAATACGGGATTCCCTTCTTGACGAGCTTCCCGACGTGGTAGCCTAGGGCGCCGAAATCCGAGTTGTCCTTCAGCTCGGCACTGACTTTCACCACCACGCTCGGCTTTCGGTTCTCGTCCAGATGCAACCCGTAGTTTGGAGTCACCCCGCAGAGCGCCGCGGCCAGTGCGGATGGCCCTCCTTCCCGGTTCGTGCGCGCCCCGATCACCGAGTTAGCGAACGAGACCGCGGATGACTCGGACCAAGCGATGTGCTCTCCGAAGCGCGGCAGGTTCCCCACGAGGTATGGGGTGCAAGTGGCGGTCATCATTATACTCATTTTCTTGAAGGCGTCCATTATCCGCAGCTGCTTCTCCGCAAAATCCTCGGGAAACCCTAGCTCCTTCCAGTCCACGAGATCCATGCCGGGTGGGTTCAAGGTGGTTGGAACTCGGACCTTCGCTCCCTTGCCCGCCATATCTTCGAGGAACTCTAGCCCCGGATCCCCAATCGACTTGTAAGAAACACCCGCGACTTGGACCGACCCCACGGGGATCATGCGGTCGGCGCCGTAGATGTCTCCCAAGCGCGCGAGCAGGCGAAACATCCGCTCTAGGACTTCCCCCTGCTCCCCTGCCAACATCTGCTCCTGTTCTTTCGTCAGGTACATCCTGCCACTAGCTGAAATTTTTTCCTTTTTATCACGTCAAGTAATCCTTCACATTCAATTTCATGGGGAGTTCCGGCTTCTTGAAATCCTTCGGGTCTCTCCCCGCGGGTATGGTCAGGTCGAAACCCATTTTGGTTGTCTCGCGGGTCTCGATGTCCGAAGAGGGATCGAGCGAGGACCCCTTCTCCTTTTTAGTGACAATATCTCGATCACCTTGGAATCGCGTGGCCATCGCCCACTCGATCTCATTTAGGTTATGAATGTCTATATCGTCATCCACCACCCAGACATGCTTCAACGACTTGTGCCCCTTGAATGCTGCTTCAATCGCCTTTCTCCCATCGTCCGGATTTTTCTTCTTTATGCTTACGACAGCGTGCAACCACGAACAGCCTCCCGGGGTTATCAAAATGTCCTTGCACTCGCAGACCTTGCTGACCTCGCGGAATATCGTGGGCTCGCGTGGCATTCCCATCAGGAACTTGTGCTCGAGGGCACCCGGGAGTAACGCTTGGTAAATGGGATTCTTCTTCACGAATATTTTCTTTATTTTTGCCACCCGCTGCTTTCTCACGATGTCCGGCGTCTCCGTCAGGTCAAGAAAAGGTCCCTCGTCACGCATTTCATCAGTCATTTCGGCTATCATGATTATCTCAGATTCTGGGACCCTGTGCCCTCCTAGCTCAATCAAACTTGTTTCCGCCAAAGCGTTTGCTATGCTGAGCTCACTTTTCCCGAGTTCTGCGGAAACTGCGGAAGCCACCAAAACCGGCATGGAGTTCCCTATACAGATCGCGAATTCTCGGTTTCCCCGCTTTAGGAATTCATCGAAATGCCTGGGCAATATCCTTATCACGACCTCGTTTTTCCCTATCACCATCATCCGCTGATACGATGTGTTAAGGCCGAGCTGAGGATCGCTCGCGACAACTACGCCAGAGGAGATGTATGGTCCACCATCCAAGGGGTAGTGTGTGAGTATCGGGAGCTTTGTCAGGTCAACATCGATTTCCTCGTAATCTTTTGCCTCCGCCACCTTCGGTTCCTTCGGGTGGTCAACGGCTTCCGTTAATTTACTTATAATTTCGTCCTGCTCGATGCCCAATCCCAGCGCGATCAACTCCCTCGAGGAACAGATGTTCGCCACCACGGGCATCGAAGATCCTTTGACTTGCTCGAATAGGACCGGTTTCCCATCCAACATCTTCATCAGGGTTGCCATTTCGTACTTGACGTCCACGGGCCGCTTGATTCTCACCAAAAGCCCCCGCTTATCCAACCTATCGACGAACTCTCGCAGGTTCATTGAATCATCCTATCCTAGTCCTCAGGACCTCAAAACCCTCCTTTTCCATCGCCCTCGCTACCTTCTCCTGTAAATCATCCCCCGGGGTGAGGGCGACCATGTTCCCCCCGAGACCCCCTCCGGTCATCTTTGCCCCGAGGGCACCTTGCTCTCGTGCCAGGGAAACCAAGAAGTCGAGCTCCTTGCACGAAACTTCGATCTCCTGCAGCAACTTGTGATTTTCGTCCATCAATCTCCCAACCGACTTCAGATCATAACTCTCGAGCGCTTTCCGAGCTTCGTGTGCCAAGTCCTCCGCTTCTTTAAATATCTTACCGTATTTTTCCGGATATTTTTCCTTCCGCTCGCGAACCCCCGCGACCGCCGCTTTCGTGTCGGCGACGAGCCCGGTGTTCCCCACCACGATCTCGATGGGGCGCTCCAGCTTCATCCGCTCGATCACGTTCGGGGTCCCCCTCACGAACCAGATTAGCCCTCCGTAGGTCGCCGCGGTGTTGTCGATCCCAGAGGGGGTCCCATGATACCCCTTCTCGCCCTCGTAAGCGAGCTCGTTAATCCGATCGTCCGAGAGGCCCAAGTTGAACTCATCTGATAAGGCTCGTGCGATCGCCGTGCAAGAGGCGGCACTCGCCCCGATCCCGCTTGCCGCAACCAAGTCTCCCTCTAGGATAATTTTGATTGGGTTTCGCGTCGTGTCGATTCCAGCGACTTTCAAAATTCTTTCCGTCGAGTCCTTTTGTTGCTCAAGCTTTTCCTCCTTGTACCCTGGTGTGGCTTTCCTTTGGTCGTCTATGATCCAGCCCGTGCCCTCGAAAGGTTCCGCGGTTGCGGTGGTCACTCGATTAATCGCTGATACAATCGAGGGTATGTTATAAACAGTGAAGTGTTCGTTAAACAAAATTACCTTTCCAAATCCGCTGCCTTTCCCCATCGCCGCCCCTCCGAATTACTTCTCCACGGCTTTCCTTATCTTCTTCAGCTCTTTCAGCATCTCCGAACCGATGTCAGGCGCCGCAGCCCTGGGCATCCCGAAAAGGGGTCTTCCCCTCACGAGCCCGATTATCGCGTCCCTTATCTCCACGAAATTAGGCACCCCCCAGATGGATGCTTCAGCACCTCTAGCGCCCGGACCAGCAGCCCCGCCCATCCTGCCCGTATAGCCAGCTGTATGTACCTGCACGGAGCCGATGCCAAAACGCCTCGATATCGGCCCCTGGATGACATCGACCGACATCACGCGCGCATAAGGGACAACGTGCTTCATCTTCCACCAAACTCCCCTCTCCACCAT
>Ga0114919_10002383_pt1 | contig 15210 bp, 19 predicted proteins | sample BlataG_FD_88682 | JGI IMG/M metagenome (GOLD analysis project Ga0114919, IMG submission 88682) | Deep subsurface microbial communities from Black Sea to uncover new lineages of life (NeLLi) - Black_00105 metaG | ecosystem: Environmental > Aquatic > Marine > Oceanic > Sediment | place: Atlantic... | reverse complement strand
GAGGAGGAGCTTGCTTGCCTGCCAACACGCCACATGTGCCGCCCACGGCGGTGCTCAGCCATAAGCAGCCGGTCACGTTGCCTAATGAAAAACTGCGCCCAGCAATATCAGACCACTACCTTATGGGGCTTGAGCACCGAAGGGTGATATTACGTGCGTTGCCTCCGGGCGGTAGGATGCTGGAGTGGGGATCTGGTGATTCCTCGCTGTGGTTCAGGGCCAACATGCAGAAGGATCAGTTGCTCGTAAGTGTTGAGAATGACAAGCGCTACGCGGATAGGACTGGTGCGATACACATCCCGTTCAATAGCGGAAGAAATGCGACGACTGGTGAGGAAGAGTTGTTGCCTGGGTGGGAGGAGTATGTTAACGCTCCGTTTAAGCTCGCTAATACCAGATTCGATGTAATCTTAGTGGACGGGGTCGTCCGGACTGAGTGTATGCTCGCCGCAAAGAAACTCCTGAAGACTGGCGGGAAGCAGTACCGCCCCGTCATGCTTCGCGTCTAACCGCCTGCCGAGGGGTTCGACGCAGCGACGTGGGAGATCGTAGACGATCCAGCGCACCCCGGCGACAAGCTGAAGCGTCCGGTCTCCACGAGCCCGTGGGACGCTGCTACGTTCAACGCGTACAAGGGGGCGAAGCAGGACGCAATCGACCGGCGCACTGCGGAATTGATCAGTGCAGGTTTCACGTTCGACAGTCACCACTTCTCTTTGAGCACACAAGCCTAGCAGAATATCGTTGGGCTGGTGAAACCTATCGAACTAGGTTGGATTACGTTCCCGCATAGCATGAGCACTACTGAGAGCGCATCCCCGGAATACCTTGTTGCGGATGCGGCGACGTTCAACCTGCTCTACCAGACCGCCGTGGGTACCATCAAGGCGCACATGGATTCGGGTCGTGCGCTGAAGAAGTCCATTGCCGATTGCTTGACGGTCGGTGACGTTGATGCTGTAGAGGACACCCGATGACTCTCACGACCGCACAACGGCTGACGCTGGCCATCACGCTCGTCGTCACGATAGGCATTCTGCTGTGGGACTACGTCTTGCTGAAAGACGGGGTTCCCGGCAACACTATCAGTTCCGCGCTGAGAACCGCGAGCGAGTGTCTGCCCATTCCGATTCTGTTCGGTATCTGGATGGCGCACTCGTGGTGGTATATGTCCGGCTCGCCTACGCACGGTACAGCCAGGTTCATCTGTCTCTGTTCGATCGTGATCGGATCGTATTTGTGGTGGGAATGTTCGAGCGACTCAGTCCGCACGTGGTTCAGCAGGCACCCGGCAGTCACGTTTCAAGCCGGGTTCGTCGCGGGGCACTGGGTGTGGCCGCAGTTCACTGGAGGTATGGGCGCATGATATTCGACGTCACCGGTTAGATTTTGATTGTCTTCTTGACTCAATAGTGCAGTAACCGTAGTTTGGGAGGAAGAACAACATGGCAGATACACCAATCCCGAATGGCAAGTCGAAGTTTCGTGAGGAGTTCGTCAGCTGGAACACGGTGAAGCACCTCTTGCTGATCCTGACGGTAATGCTGCCGATCGCCGGTGGTCTTTGGGCTTGGACTTCGACCGCTCAGGCGTCGAGTGTGAAGCTCGCCACCACGCTCGAACAGACGATGAAGGAGAACGACGCCCAGCACGTGAAGTACGACAAGGTGCTGGAGGCTACCTCTAAGGCCGTCGAATTGAATGCCCGTTCGATTGACCGCATAACCGAGTGCGTGAAGAACCATCTCGACTACGAACGGTTGACCGAGGCCAAGCTCGACAACATGCTCACTGAGCAGCGCCAGATGCTCCAGCAAACCCGGGACAGTGTGACAACAGTCCAGGTTGAACAGCGAGTACTGCGGGACGAGATCAAACGTCTCGCTGAAGAGGTGAAGAAGAATGGCACGCACTGATGAAGGGGGACAGGGGTGGCTAGGGTCCAGCAACTCCTCAAGGAGTGGAAGCCGTGGCTGAAAGGCCACGGAGTTGTTCTTACGCCGCACAAGGATGTCGACGACACGAACCCCGAGGACTACGATCTTGCTGAGATCGGAGCACAGGGTATTGGATCGCTGAACGGCGACCTGTATCCATGGGTAGTGGGTATTGACATAGAGCATGAACGCCTCCAGTTTGGCGAGGCGATCCGGTGGATGGTTGACCACGTCGAACCGAACGGCCACATCATCATCGACCTGGAGTATCCTCGGTACAAGCCGTCTGCGATCGTCGACATGCTCAGGCTCGTGTGGCGAGACGTTTGGTTGGTCACGGTTGAGCTGCAGCATGGCCGTGCACTTGTGGTTGCTCGCGAGCAGGTGGCGCCTGACAAGCTGGAGCATACTGGACCGCACTTCTTGCTCGACAACCGGCCAGAGATCGGTGACACCTTCTCGCTGATCCCATTGGCTCGTGAGCTAACGGAGTTGTTCGCCTCCTGCCCGATCTCGCTCAGAAACGACGACCACCAACTCTTCAAAGACTTCTCGAACGTCACACCCTACGACCCCGAGGTGGCCTACGACGGCATCGTCCACCAGGAGACCGGCCGGAACGAGTTCGGTGACTTTCTTCGACGGTCGTTGGACTTCTACGACTATCCCATCGAGCTGGCGCGGACCCTTGGGTATCTGCAAAACACGGGCTCGTTGGTAGAGCTGCCACAGTTGGCCTTTGACACTGAGGACAAGACCGTCTGGCACCGGGTGAAGACCGACCTCAAGAAGAACGTGCACCCGATCGTGATCTGCACGAACACGAACTTTTCTCTCCGGGACTGGCCCTGCTCTCGATGGTCCTACGTGATCAATTGGCTCATTGAGCACGGCGAGCAGGTCCTGGTTGTTGGCAAGCATAAGATCCCGCTCAACGGCCTGAAGAGCTGGGGCAAGCGGAAGTATCGAGACATCCGGGGCAAGACCACAGCGCGTCAGATGGCCTACGCGGTGTCGAAGGCCAAGTTCGTTGTGACACCAGACACAGCCGTGGCACACTTCGCTGTTTCCGCTGGCGTGCCGGTCGCGGTCCTTCAGGGGCCGACGGCTGGTGCTCCGCTCTTCCGGTACAGCGACAAGGTGATCAGTGTCAGTCGCGGTGACGGCGGTTGTGTCAACTGCTTCCAGCAGTGCGACCCCGAGAAGCCGTATCGCGAGGGAGGGCAGCCGGGGCTCTACCACTGTGGCGTGCGCGGTGGTACGACGCCATGTATGGCGGCCATCACCGTAGCACAGGTGACCGATCTGCTCAGCAGTGTGCTCGGCTTGCCGAAGGACACTGTCGGGATCTCGGTCTGTATGCTGGTGAAGAACGAAGAGGCCGTGATCAAGGAGTGCATTGAGGCGGCTGAGCGCGTGGCTGACGAGATTGTCGTGGTCGATACGGGATCTTTTGATGGCACATTGGACCTCATTAAGGAAGCCGACACCAAAGGGATCGTCAAGATCTTCCACGACGACAGGACTGGGTTCGAGAAGGGGCAGATCTGCGACTACGCGGCCGCCCGCAACGGAACCTTCGAGAAGGCGACGATGAAGTATCTGATCTGGCTGGACGCCGGTGACCGGCTGACTGAGCCAGAGAAGCTCCGAGAGCAGGTCCTGAAGGAAGAGGCTGACGTCATCCAGATACAGACTGTCTTCGGCGGGGACACGTACTATCGCGAGCGTGTTGTTCCTCGGGGTCTGTGCGTGTGGAAGGACCGGGTGCACGAGACGATCGACATCGGGGAACTGAGCTGCAAAGCCTTCCCCGAGTGCCAGGTTCTCCACGTCGTCACCAAGAAGGTGGGCCGGGAGGGATCGCTGGAACGAAACATCCGGCTCCTGAAGCGCATGATCGACGAGAGCGATGACCACAACCCGAGGTACGGTCGCTGGTGCTACTATCTCGCCCGCGAGCTAGACCATAGCGGCAAGCGGGAGGAATCGGTCCCCTACTACGAGGACGCGATCCGCACATGTAGATTCTTCGAGGAGAAGATGCACTCGCTCACGAATTTGGCGCGTATCAGGCTCGACAAGAGAGACTGCATGGGTGCACTCATGCTGGCCTACGACGCGCTGAAGGTCGCTGACGGCTGGCGTGAGCCCTACTACATTGCCGGAGACGCCTGCTTCTGGTTGGGCGACTACAAAAAGGCGATCCTCTGGTACACACACTGCGCCAACACCCCGAGGCCGCAGACGGTCCTATGGGTTTGGGAGGATCTTTACACTTGGCTACCACACTGCCAGCTTGCATACTGCTTCGAGCGTGTGGGCAAGCTGCAGGAGGCCGTTGAGTATGCGAAGAAGGATCTGGAGCTGTCGCCGCCTGAACAGAAGGCTCGGGCGTTAGGCCATCTGAAGGAGCTGATGGGCAAGGTGGGTGCGAAATGAGCTTGCACGACTTCATCGATCGGCATCAGGACGAGAGCGCCTATGTGATCGGCAAAGGACCCACCCTCGACCTCTTTTTGGAGCAGCCTGAGGGCTCGCTCCTGATTTGTGTGAACGAGGCGGCGCTCGTGGTCAGAGACCCAACGTACTTCTTTGCCCACGATGGTGTCCACATTGCGAACGTGGCCGACCCGTTGCGACACATTACTGCGGCTGGCGACCCGAACGGCCTCGATCACATGCGGCGCAGCTACCCACCTGGCTGTGTCGCGATCGTGCGCGAGGAGCACAAGGACCTCGCGATCGCGGAAGGGATTCCGGCGGGAAGCGTATATACCTACAGGAAGGCCCAAGAGAAGAAGGCGCTCCTGGGCCTGAACGCTCAGGAGCTTGCTGCGTCGGGCGAACTCTATGGCGAGTCGTGCACGACGCAATCCGCCCTGCACTTCGCCAAGCTGTGTGGGTGCCGGGAAGTTGTCATGGTCGGTATCGACGGAGGGTTCGAGTACGCCAAGTGCCTCGGAGGCATGGGTCTGATCAAGGGCGCCTGGTACGACAAGAACCGTGGGGACACCTGTCGGATACTTCAGGAGATGGGCATGCCCTTCCGCTTCTGGCGGGAGCCAGATGGAGTGGAGTAGCTGATGGGTTCCACCGTCGACATCAAGATCAACACCGTCCACCGCGACCACATCTATGTGTACGCGAACGGCGATGTGAAACAGCCTGTCACCGGCCAGGTCAAGGCGGACTTCACCATCGAGGTCTCTATCGACGGTGTCTTCGCTGCCAAGACGATCAACCTTACCGAAGTAGATCCGGTCAACAAGAAGGGGTGGTACATGCCGTACTTCACCCCAGATGTCTATCGGATCTGGAACGTCTCGATAGAGTCGAAGAACTACAATCTCAAGTGGTCCCAGGACTACCGGGTGATGGACCAGCTTGTCGACGACATCAGCGTCGAGAACCTCGGGCCGGGCGGCCGCCTGGTCACTATCACTCTGGAAGACGACGAGAGTGGGATTCCGATCCCCGACGCGTGGATTGTCATCTACAACCAGGCGGAGTCGACGCGCTTGGCCTGGGAGATGTCGGGCGCCAATGGCCAGAAGACGTTCTACCTGGACGATGGCAACTACAAGGTCTACGTCAGGAAGATCGGCCAGTACGTATTCGACAATCCGTTCAACCTCGCCGTCTCTGGTCGTACCTATGCCACATACACTGGGACCTTGTTCGCTCCGTCGACGCCGGTCAACGCAAACACTGCGATCGTCTATGGCTGGACCCTCACACAGGACGAGGAGCCGATCGGTGACATCAATGTCACGGCCGATGTGGGGGGCGATCGCCTCTTCCTGCGGAACAACCCGCAGATCGTTCGCAAGGCGAGCGTGACGACCAGCCGGGCGAGCGACGGTTACTGGGAACTGGCGCTGACCAGGTCGATCCAGTATCGAAGGGCGGACGTGAAGTACGCGTTCACGATCGACGGGAAACACATTGGCTCCGTCGTGATCCCCGATCAGGACAGGGTGGGCTTGCACGAGCTGATCGACGGGCTGCCCTGTATAGGCCACTAACATGGGACTGACATTCAAGGATCTCGTCGAGGGTCTCGTTCGCGGGCAGGAGCTGATCGAACAGCAACGCCGCAAGCGCGACGAGAAGAGACAGAAGGAAGCCAGTGATGGAAACGACCGCAGAACGACCCAACGTTCGTAAGATCATTGCGGAGGCCGTGACCGACGGCTTGTCGCCTGAGCTGGCAGCCGAGATGCTGCTCGAACCGTCGCGCTGGGAGAAGATGCTCTTCGATACCACGCGAGACCTTCAGACAATGTACAAGGCGTACCTGAAGGGACAGCTTGGTGTCGGCGAACTCGCGGCTGCCGTTGGCAATGTCACAATAGCCTCCGGCAACATGATGGACTTGGCCGACTCGGTCGTGCAGGCATACGGAACCGACGCAACACCTGGTGAGATCCCATCGAGTTCGGACGTGCAGGGTGAGGCCGAGCCCGAAGAGGAGAGCGTTGAGGTCATCGCGTATGATGACGACGGTGAGACGGTCACGCGAATCCTCGACTCGATCAAATCGAAGTGGGACGCTGGCCTGCTCGATCGCCTGTATTCTGAACCGCTTGAAGAAGCTGACCTCTACGCACAGGGGATCTCGGCGGAAGATCTGCGCGACTTCGAGCAGGGACGCTTCTTCAACAACGTGGCAGACTCTGCTCGCAAGGTCTCGGATCTAATGCGCCAGGTCGCACAGCTCTACAATGAGAGGAACTGGCCGGAGCTGGCGCAGCTCTACGCACAGGGTGGGCCGATCGACATGGAGACGGCCGGGCTCGCTGGTGACGTCATGGTTCTTCGTGATGTCGCTCAAGCTGCCGTGCGATCTGGCTACGGCCATTATCCAGTGAAGGGCATGACCTCGTTCGAGCCGCAACTGCGACGACAGGCAGTCGGAGAGGCGTGGAGCCCAGCGTTCGTCGACCCAGCGTACCTGCTCGAAGTCGCGCAGCTCTACCAAGTAATGTCGCAGGCTGCCTCGGGCAACATCACCTACGATGCTCTGTACCAGAGCATACAGCCATACGCGAAGACCGGCAGCCCGATCTTCAACATGGCACGGCGCCAGTCACGTGGTGGGCAGTTCCGCACGCCGTTCACCTTCGACCAGAAGAACGTCACGCAGCTCGCGAGCCCCGAGTCCACACTGGCGAAGGGTCCGGGGCCTGAGCCGACGACACCTACTGATGTCCCGGGCGCGTTCCAAGATGTCACGGCCGCTTCGCAGCAGGCTCAGCAAGAGCTAGGGATTGGGCAGCCACCTGAGGCGGCGCCCGCGCCAGAGCCACCGGCCGCAGCTCCTGGGCAGCCACCCATTCAGAAGGCGGTCAGTCAGGCGATCACCGGCATGCCGAATCTTGCGGACATCTTCCAGCCGGAGCAGGTGCCTGGTGTGGTTGCGGCCGACACCTACTCGAACCTCCTCGGTCTGCAGCCAACACGGGCGAAGCAGTTCTCGAACTATCTCCAGGCGAAGGGGAAAGACCCGAACAAGTTCGCTGGGATGTTGAAGGATGCGTTCGCAGTTATGCAGCAGCTTGGTCTCACCAGGGGAGGCTGGCGATCGTTCGCGAAGACGAACCCGGACCAAGCACTCAAAGCTCAGCACGCCATGCAGTCGCACATCAAGAAGAAGCTCGACGCGGGTGAAGAGGTAATGTCGCACGACCTCGCTCGGATCGGAGTGCGAGCACTCTCTTCCATCTAATAGGTTGACACCACGCAGTGTTGTTGTGTAGCATCCTTGTATTGGGGTGGGTTCCATCGGACGGCTATCTCCCTGGTCCCCGCCGGAGGTCATGGTGACCTCGCCCACCCAACTTTTCTTCAAATAGTTGTTGACCAAGCATACTTCCATATGTTATGTTTCTTGTGACGAAACAAGGCGTGGAAGCCTTGTTGGAGAAAACCGTGAGCGACTTCCTGGTACTGCTCATGACGGGCGCGATCGACCTAGCGTCGGTGATCAAAGTCTACGATCACCGTGACGCGAGGGAAGGTTGCGTCATAGTGCTCCACGAGCTGGAGCCCGTCATGCTGCGCCAGGCCGATGCACGCTCATTTCGCAAGTGGTATCAGGCGCAGCTCGCGGGCACCGGGACGATCCCGGCCAGCTCGCCCGCTCGGCCTGGTGTGTTGAATAGCACACCAGTCTAAGCGGAATCAGAGCGGCCGGGTACCCAAGCCTCATTTCTCAAGATCCACCGACACCCGACCGAACCCGAAGGATGGTAGGCATCGTCCAACGGTAGGACACCGTGCTGTGAACGCGGAGACGAGGGGTTCAACTCCCCCTGCTTACCCCATGGCGACGTGGCCAAACTGGAACGGCTCCTGACTCTTAATCAGGGAACTCTCGGTTCGAGTCCGAGCGTCGCCACCAGATGTAGCCGGGGAGACCCGGAGACGGATAGATGAACGTGGGCTCGGTAGCTCAACTGGGAGAGCGCCTGCTTTGCACGCAGGGGGTTGCGGGTTCAAGTCCCGTCCAGTCCACCAGCTCTTTGTCATTGGCAAAGGTACTCTGGTTAGGCCAGAGTCGTGCTCTAAGTGTGGCGTTGCTACAGAGCATCTTGAGGCTCACCATTCGGATTACTCCAAGCCACTGAAGGTGAAGTGGCTGTGCCGGTCTTGCCACCGGTGGTTGAACTCCGAATTGTAGTTGAGCTTGACAATGGAATACTGACGTCACCTTTCTGTAAGCAACGGTGGCCTGCGCGGCACGCAGGCCACCGGTCGTGCCCCCATGGTGAAATGAAGATCACACCTGACTTCGGATCAGGAGTTTCGGGTTTGAGTCCTGATGGGGGTACCATGCTGGAGTAGGCCAATCTTGGCAGAGCCGGTCGGCTCAGACCCGATGCGTTGGGAGTTCGAATCTCCCCTCCAGTACCATGTTCACGTAGGCCAATCTTGGTAGAGCCACCTGGTTGAGGGCCAGGGTGTTGTGAGTTCGAATCTCACCGTGAACACCACGGGAGTATCTCATAGCGGCAATTGAGCCTGGCTGTAAACCAGGTGCCTTCGGGCTACGGGGGTTCGAGTCCCTCTACTCCCACCACATCCCGGTCGATCAATGGATAGGTCACCACCCTGCGAAGGTGGAGATGCGAGTTCGAGTCTCGCCTGGGATGCCATGCTCTGTTAGTGAAATGATATCACACAACACTGTCGATGTTGAAGCAGGGGTTTGATTCCCCTACAGAGCGCCACGGGGTTGTAGCTAATGCGGTCATAGCGCTCGGCTGAAAACCGAGAGAAGTCGGTTCGACTCCGACCGGCCCCACCACGAAAGCAGGACGGATGCCGTAGGGACTACATCCACCCCCATTACCTAGCTAGGTGGGGGTGTAGCATTGTGGAATGCGCCGCGCCCCATAAGCGTGGAGAAGCGGGTTCGACTCCCGTCCTATGATTGTTTCTCTGCACTACCTTGCCGTCCTGCCCAACCTTCGGCTGAGTACGCTCGGCCTGTTTGAAATAGTTGTTGGTCAGCATGTTCCCAGGTACCCGAGTCTGGTAGCAGGGGGCGCACTGTTAATGCGCTGCGAAAGCCGCCGCAGGTTCAAATCCTGCCCTGGGAGCCATTGACAATTAGCACGTGCGTGTTACCATGCGCGTGGAGGTTGAATTGTCTATAGCGTCTGAACGAGTCAAAGAGTGGTGTAGGCGCACGCGCCGAAGGATCATTGAGTCCCTCGGTGGTAAGTGTGTCTGCTGCAATTACCACAAGCTCGACGAGGCGCTGGAGACACACCACTTGGATGGCAACAAGGAGTTTTCGATTTCAGACGCTCGAAGGGACATACGCTCTTGGGCTAGGATTGTGGTGGAGCTTCGCAAGTGTGTCTTGGTTTGTATTCGATGTCACTTGGAAGTGCACCGTGGTGTTCGAGTGGTACCGAGGAACTGTCAGAGATTCATTGAGGCATTTGTTCAGTACCGGCCCAAAGCACTTGAGGACGAGTGCCCGGTTTGTCATAAGCTGAAGATCATGAAGCTGAAGACGTGTTCTCGGGCGTGTGCAGCAACACTGTCCCGTAAGGCAGATTGGTCTGGTCTCAAGAGGATGCTCAAGACAATGACAGTGACTCAGATAGCTGACAAGCTGGGTGTCTCGTACACGGCGGTGAAGAAGCAGATGAAGAAGCCGGGGTAGCCCAATAAAATGGCAGAGGCGGCGATTTCAAGAGTCGCTATGTGTGGGTTCGAGTCCCACTCCCGGTACCATTGCGCAGGTAAGCTAAGGGGTAAAGCTCTCTGACTTAAAATCAGGGGTATGCTGGTTCGAGTCCAGCCCTGCGCACTATGAAGGAGGTAGTGCATGAAAGGCGGGCCTGACTTCTTGATCCTTGGCGTCGGCCGCTGTGGGACCTCGTTTCTCTTCAGGTCTGCTACCAAGCAACCCGAAGTGGTCCGGTGCCAGAACAACAAGAAGGAAATTCGCTTCTTTCATGAGCACTACGATGCAGGCATAGCGTGGTATCGCAAGTTCTTCCCACACGCTGCTGGGATCTCTGGCGAGGCCACACCTTCGTACCTGTTCCATCCTGACGCTCCCAACCGGATCAAGACGCACTTCCCAAAGGTGCGCATGGCTGTGCTGTTCCGCGAGCCAGTTGCGCGTCTCTGGTCACACTGGAGACACCTTCGCTACCCAGGCGAGTACCACGCTCCGTTCACCGAAGAGTGGTTCGAGACTGTGGTGCAACGTGACTATGAGAAGATCCAGAAGGAAGGCCTGCCCGACTACCTGAACAAGTCGCATCAGTACATTGGGTGGGGCTGCTACTCACACTACCTGCCCAGGTGGTTCAAGGTCTTCCCGCGTGAGCAGATCCGCTGCTACTTCTCCGAGGATCTCTATGGCAAGTCCAGAGAGATCCTGGCCGACTTCTTCAGCTTCATTGGATGCACGAAGACGGAGATCACTGACGAACTCCTGAAAAGCAGTCATCACAAGTCCAAGTTCAAGCCGGAGCGATCGATGTCGAAAGAGTTCAAGCAGAAGATGCAAGATTTCTATCGACCGTACAACGAGCAGTTCGTGAAGCTGCTTGGCGTGCAACTACCGAAGGCATGGCAGTATTAGGTGGGGTGGTCCAGTGGCAAGGCGGCTGGCCGCAACCCAGCAGACCGGAGTTCGATTCTCCGCCTCACCTCCAGGGGAGTATAGTAGAGTGGTCCTGAATCCGTGCCTGATAAGCACGGGACGGAGGTTCAATTCCTCCTGCTCCCACCACCATTCGCCTTGTGGTGAAGTGGCATCACGGCTGACTTTGAATCAGCAGTTCTGCGTTCGATTCGCAGCGAGGCGACCATTGACCTATGGTGAAACTGGTATCACACCTGACTCTGAATCAGGCATTCGGGGTTCAAATCCCTGTAGGTCAACCACGGAAGACAAACTGGACAGGCGTGCCAGCCCTGCCTCGAAAACAGGTGGGACCTTAACCGGTCTGCGGATCGAGACCGCTGTCTTCCGCCACAAACAAACGGAAGCGCAACCGATCAGGGATCGGCACCGCCTTGAAAGCGGATGGCCCGACAGGGTGGGGTTCGAGTCCTCGCGTTTCCGCCAGAGTCTACATACGTGAGTACAGAAGGAAGCGTGGCCGAGCGACTGATGGCACTGTCCTGCTAAGGCAGAGGGCCTGAGGGTCCCGTGGGTTTGAATCCCACCGCTTCCTCCATGGAGAGTAAACTGGACAGGGTCCGGCCTCGGTTGGAAGCCGAGTGGCTCGTAAGAGTGTGGATCGAGACCACTGCTCTCCGCCACAAACATCCGGGCGGTACAGGTGGTTCCTGCGGGGAGGCTAGGATGGCCCGAAGCTCAACGGTAGAGCGGCAGCCTCATAAACTGAAGGGTGTGGGTTCAACTCCCACCGGGCCAAAACCCCACGTTGGAAAGCCAGCACCGAAACCGTATGAGGGATAAGCGAGATTACTGTGGGTCGCTGACGCAATGGAAGCGTACCGAGTTTTTACCTCGGGAGTTCAGGGTTCAAGTCCCTGGCGGCCCACCACACATTACGGATGGTTCCGAAGCGTAGATGGCGACGCGCCTGCCTTGTAAGCAGGAGAGCCCAGTTCGAGTCTGGGCGGGACCTCCATGAAAGGATTGACCGTCCGTGGTGTTCAACGGATAGCATACGAGGCCTCCAACCTCGCGGTGCGGGTTCGATTCCCGCCGGGCGGTCCAGATAAGAAGGGAGTCCTGAGATGCGGAGGGTTCTGCTGCTCAACCAGAGTGGTGAGCCTCTCACGTTCATCGACTGGAAGCGGGCGTTGACCCTCCTCTTCAAAGGTCGAGCCCAACCGGTCGAGTACTTCGAGAACGCGGAGGTTCACTCAGGCGTCAGTCGGGGGACAGGTGAGTGCTCAGCGTACCGGGTACCCAGCGTGATCTCCCTGGCGAAGTACATCGTGCTGCCTCAGCGTGGTCGAATGGTCGCGCTCAGCAAGAGGAACCTCATGCTGCGTGACAAGTGCGAGTGCCAGTACTGCGGCGATCACCTCAGGGCTGACACAGCAACGATCGATCACGTCCTTCCTGTCTCGCGGGGCGGCAAGAACACGTGGAAGAACACTGTGCTCTCCTGCAAGCCGTGCAACAACACCAAGGGAAGCAAGACTCCGGCCGAGGCTGGCATGGGCCTGAGGAGCAAGCCGTGGACACCTTCGCGGGTGTTACTGCTTCAGCAGGTCGCTGTTCAGGAGAACGTCGAGGCCTGGAAGCCATACCTCCAGGTAACGTAGGCTTGACATCGAACCCCTTGTTCAGTACACTGTATAGGAACAGGGGGTTCGATGCACGAGGATGAACTGAAGGCCATAGCAAGGCGGCTTCGCTCCAAGGAACGCCTGAGCTTGGGTGCGATAGCAAGATCGTTGGGTATAGCCAAGTCCACGGCCAGTCTGTGGCTAACAGACTTGCGACTAACGAAAGGCGAGGAACGGGCACTTAACGTTCGGGGCGCCAAGCCGAAATCAGCAGCCCTGCCAAGCCCTGATTGGCGCGATCGACTACTGCGGCGTAAGCTCACAAAGAAGCAGGCTGCGCAACTGTCTGAGGCTGCCGTTCTACACCGTCTCTGCCTTTGTGGACTTGAGCCATACCGGTCCCCCTTTGACGGTGACTCAAGTGACTGGCTCGTCTTGGTGGGCAAGCAGTACCTGCGACTGCAGGTGAAGTCCGTAATGCGCGGCGGCACCGGTAGGCCGCTTCTCAAGCTGTGGAGAACCACCGGACACGACAGGAGGACTAGGTACTCAGACGAGATCGACTTCATCGTAGGTTACGATCGCGTCTTGGATGTGGCCTACGTCTATGATTTCCGAAAAGACTTAGCTAACAACAAGACGACTGTGTCGGTTTCAGAAGACGCTGCCGAAGCGTGGCACAAACTGTGGGAGTAGTACAGTGGTAGTACACGAGGTTGCCAATCTCGAAACGGGAGTTCGATTCTCCCTTCCCACACCAGAAAGGAATTGTTGAATGGCTGCGAAACCACTGTCTCCAGAGGAAGTGGCAGATCACATGATCGGCCTACATGGATTGGATGGCGCACGAAAGATGGCGGAGTTGCATGCGTCATCAGCAGCCGGAGAACAGCGGCCCAATGCCGCCAACCACTGGAAGCAGGTTTTGTCAGTCCTCAACAGACGATAGCCGGGTCCGATTCTCGCCGCCCGGTCCATAGGCGCGTCGTCCAGCGGCCAGGACGCCAGTCCTACAAACTGGTTATGATCGTGGGTTCGAGTCCCACCGCGCCTACCACCGCCCCTCTAGTTCAACGGCCAGAACACCTGCGCGACGAGCAGGAGACCATGGTTCGACTCCATGGTGGGGCACCACTCCGAGAGTAGCTCAGATTGGTAGAGCACTTGCTTTGGGAGCAAGGGGTTCGCAGGTTCGATTCCTGTCTCTCGGACCATGGGCTGATCGTCCAAAGGGAGGACGCGAGACCGGCAGTCTCGTAATCTGGGTTCGAGTCCCAGTCGGTCCACCATTGAAAAGGTGTGACACCCGTGTGACACGGTGTCACACTTCTGGGCTCATAGTGACAACGGGAGCACACTCCCCTCGCACGGGAGAGGTCCGGGTTCGATTCCCGGTGGGTCCACCATGTCTCCATAGCACAGTGGCAGTGCGCGTGCCTGGTATGCACGAGACCTGAGTTCGATTCTCAGTGGAGACTCCACGCCTGCAAAGCATAGATGGCGATGCGCCTCTCTCGTAAGGAGGAGAGCCAAGTTCAAGTCTTGGTGCGGGCTCCATTGACAGCCCTGCTGACCTCTTGTATCCTTATCAGGAGGTCAGCATGAACAGTGACAGCAAAGGTCGGTATGCAGAACTTCGTGTAGAGCTGCGGGCAGCGGAGCTTGGCTTCATTGTCTCGCGGCCGCAGACACAAGCCAGGTACGATTTGATCCTAGACGATGGTGAGCAGCTCTACCGTGTGCAGGTGAAGTACGCTGCCACGAAGAGCACGCATGCCAGCGGATCGTTTCCAGTCTTCCTCCAAAAGAAGAAGGGCAACGAGCCCTACCGCCGTTACAAGAAGAGCGAAGTCGACCTGGTGATCGCTTACCTACCTGCTGTCGACTCCTTGGTGAAGCTAGGACCGAAGCTCTTTGATAAGAAGACAGCTGTCACTATACGTACCGAAGCTCCACGCAACGGGCAGAAGCGTGGGGTCATCTTCCTCGAAGACGTTCGTTGGTAATCAGGATGTAGCTCAGTTTGGTAGAGCGTCCGGCTGGGGGCCGGAAGGGCGCTGGTTCAAATCCAGTCATCCTGACCATCTGGCTGTAGCTCAGCTTGGTAGAGCGCCCGAGCTTTTGAGATACGGATCTTTGAATAGTGGAAACGGGAAACGAAAAACTCGACGATAGGAAGCGGGTGTAGCTCAGCCGGTAGAGCACGTCCTTGGTAAGGACGAGGTCATGGGTTCGAATCCCATCACCCGCTCCATATTTTACTAGAAGAGGTCCGACGTGTTCGATATGCTGAAGGAAAGAGTTCGTAGCCGATATCGTATAGTGGCATTACGTCTCTCTCGTAAGGAGAAAACGCGGGTTCGATTCCTGCTATCGGCTCCATGAAAGGATCGTGAATGTCGGTCCATCGATTCGTGCAAACGACTCTCGATGGAGTATGCGGAGGAAGCTACGGAATTCGTACCCCCATCGCGAAGAAGGATTTGAAAGTAGGCGATGTCGTGGAAATCGACTACGGAAAGAAGCT
>Ga0114919_10002382_pt1 | contig 15212 bp, 12 predicted proteins | sample BlataG_FD_88682 | JGI IMG/M metagenome (GOLD analysis project Ga0114919, IMG submission 88682) | Deep subsurface microbial communities from Black Sea to uncover new lineages of life (NeLLi) - Black_00105 metaG | ecosystem: Environmental > Aquatic > Marine > Oceanic > Sediment | place: Atlantic... | reverse complement strand
AGGGGTCTTTCCGTAGGGGAGGCTTACGAGATACTGGTCAACCTGGGGTTGGAGGTGCGGGTTGAGGGTTGCGGTCCTGTGGTGGTGGGACAGTATCCGTCGCCGGGCGGGAAAATTGAAGCAGAAGTGGTCCTCAGTTTGGGTTGGGGTGATACTGTCCTTGGTGGTGATGAGCAGGGGAGCGGTATCCTATGAATGTTATGATTCGGCTGTTATGGGATTTCCGGCAGTGGAGGACGGGTGGAGAGTAAAACTCATACCGGTTTGGGCTTCAGCCTGGAGGAGGTGCTGAAGGTTACCTCGGGGCGTCTGGTTTTGGGGGCGGGACCGCACCATTTCAACCGGGTGGGCACCGATAGCCGTAAGGTTTTTGCCGGGGAGCTCTTCATCGCCCTGAAGGGGGAAAATTTTGACGGTCATGAGTTTGTGCTTCAAGCTTTAGAGGCGGGTGCCTTGGGGGCGATTGTAGCAAAACCTTTGCAGGGCGAAGTCCCCAAGGATAAGGTGATCACTGAGGTGGACGACACTTTGCAAGCCCTGCAGAGGTTGGCAGGTTATCATCGCAGTCGCTTCCAGATACCGGTGGTGGCGATAACCGGCACCGCCGGTAAGACCACCACTAAAAACATGATAGGAGCGATACTTTCCACCAAGTTCAAAACAATGGTGAACCCCGGCAACATCAATAATGAATTCGGCGTGCCCTTAAATCTGCTTTCCATCACACCCCAACATCAGGTTGTGGTGTTAGAGTTGGGGATGAACCACCCGGGGGAGGTCGCCCAGTTCACCTCTTTGGTAGCGCCCGATGTGGGTGTAGCCACCAATGTAGGCTTGGGTCATATAGGGTTCTTTGAGAGTATTGAGGAGATCGCTCGTGAGAAGGGTTCTCTTTTTACAGCCCTACCGGAGGATGGCTACGCCATACTCAACTACGACGATGAACGGGTGCGGGCTTTTTCCACCCCGGCTCACCGGGTGACCTACGGCATCAGTAAAGGTGCCCAGGTGCGTCCGGAGAAAGTGTTTGATAAGGGTCTTGCGGGGATAGAGTTTGTCCTTGAGGGAGTTACATTCCATCTACCTATTTTCGGCATCTACAATCTGCACAATGCGCTTGCCGCCTTGGCAGTAGGTTATTCTCTGGGGCTTGCCTGGTCACAGATGGCTCCTGCGCTGGCAGGCGCCCCAAGCGAGCCTTTGCGTGGAGATCAGGAGGAGATTTGCGGTATAACGGTGATAAATTCCGCCTACAACGCCAACCCTCTCTCTCTGACTTCCGCCATCAATTGGCTGGCGACCCTTCCTACCAAGGGGCGCAGGATTCTCCTCTTGGGGGATATGCTGGAGCTTGGCGATACAGCACCTCAATTGCACCGAGAGATAGGAGCATTGGTCGCCCGGTTGTGGCGGGAGGGAAAGCTCTACGCCTTGTTAACTGTTGGTGATTTAGGTGGATATATCACCTCCGGCGCCTGGGAGGCGGGGATGAGCAGGGACTTGGCGCTTCATCATGGGAGCCGGGAGGATGTGGTGGAGATGCTTACCGAAATGCTTGAGGAAGGGGACATTCTACTGGTCAAGGCGAGCCGCATGATGAGACTTGAGGAGTTGGTCGTCTTGCTCAAGGAGCGTTTGGAGCCATCGTAGCCTAAAACAGGAGGGGGGTGCACTGTGCTCTACTATCTTCTGTATCCGTTAAAGGAATATTCCACATTCTTCAACCTCTTTCGTTACATCACCTTTCGCTCCGCCGGTGCGGTGGTCACCGCCATACTGCTCACTTTCATCTTTGCGCCCATTATAATCAGAGCCCTGAAAAAGAGGAAGGTCAGGGAGACGGCGGATACCATCCGGGAGGAGGGACCGCAGGCTCACCGGGATAACAAAGCCGGGACTCCCTCAATGGGGGGGCTGATAATTCTTCTGGCAATAGTCCTGCCTACGCTATTGTGGGCGGATATTACCAATATATACGTAATTGTAGCCCTTTCGGTTACCATCGTACTGGGCTTGGTCGGCTTTATTGACGACTATCTGAAGCTGGTGGTAAAGAAAAGAAGCGGGCTTTTGGGAAGATTCAAGCTGATCGCCCAGATATTGGTGGGACTTGGTGTGGGCGTATTGCTCTACCTCGCTCCTCTGGAAAACGGCATGACCACCTTTGTTACTATGCCCTTCTTGAAGTCGGTGATAATCCCCCTGGGGATATTCTATATAATCTTTGTAGCCATAGTGGTAGTAGGCAGTTCAAATGCGGTCAACCTCACCGACGGTCTTGACGGATTGGCTATCGGCACGGTTGCCTTCGCCTCTCTTGCATACGCCGGTTTCTGTTACATCGTGGGTAACTTCAAGATCGCCGGCTATCTACAGGTGATGTTCATAGACGGTGTTGGAGAGCTGACCGTCTTTATGGCTTCCATTCTGGGAGCCGCATTGGGTTTCTTATGGTACAACTCCCACCCGGCTGAGGTGTTCATGGGGGATACCGGCTCCCTGTCATTGGGTGGGGCTATCGGAACGGTGGCGGTTTTAATTAAGCAGGAGCTTCTTTTAGTCATCGTCGGCGGGGTCTTCGTCATAGAAGCCGCCTCGGTCATCATCCAGGTGCTCTATTTCAAGCTCAGCGGCGGAAAGCGGGTCTTTAAGATGGCTCCCCTGCACCATCATTTTGAGCTCATGGGGATTCCGGAATCCAAGGTGATAGTGCGCTTCTGGATTCTGGCGGCGATTTTTGCCCTGATCGGTCTTAGCACCCTCAAGATACGTTGACCGAGAATCGCAATGAAGATAAGCGGTTTGGAGGGGTGGCGCTTATCTTAGAAATAGCAGAAGGTGGGGAATCTTTTGTGGAAGATTGTGAGCACAAGTTGGTATTGGTGGTCGGTTTAGGCCGAAGTGGCCAGGCGGCGGCATCGCTTCTTGCCCGCAAGGGCGCTCAGGTCAAGGCGGTTGACCTCCGCTCCCAAGGCTTGGAGGAGGTGGCGGATTTGCTCGGACGCCAGGGCATTGACTGTCGCCTGGGTGGGTATGACCCCGGTGACCTGGCGGGTGTTGACCTGATGGTGGTCAGCCCTGGCGTTCCCCCCACCGATGAACTGGTAGGTGCCGCTTATAAGGCGGGGATTGAGGTGGTCGGCGAGCTGGAATTAGCCTACCGCCACCTGAAGGCGGAGAAGTTGATAGCTGTAACCGGCTCAAACGGCAAGTCCACCACCACAACGTTGGTTGGTGCCCTGCTCACCGGGGCGGGGATAAGCAACTTCGTGGCTGGAAATATCGGCTCCCCGCTCTCCTCCTTCGTTGATTTGGAGGTAAAAGCTGCGGTGGTGGAGGTATCTACCTTCCAGTTGGAGACCACAATTCAATTTCACCCTGATATAGCCGTTCTGCTAAATATTACCCCGGACCATATTGACCGCCACGGTAGTTTTGAGGAGTATGCCCGCTTGAAGGGGCGCATCTTTTCCACCCAGACCGAGGACGACATAGCGGTAATCAACTTTGACGACCACACCGCCTGGAATTTCTCCATGTCCTGTTCGGGGGAGGTTCTGCCTTTCTCCACCAGCCAGAAGATGGAGGTGGGTGCCTGGCTGGAGGAGGGGTTTATCTGGGTCAACCGGGGAGAGGATAGGACCTTCATCTGCCCAGCGGACAAGGTCAACCTGCCGGGTTTGCACAATCTGGAGAACATCCTGGCTTCCTCACTCTGCGCCTTGGTCTTGGGTGCCGAGCCGGTCTCTATGAGTATGACCCTGCAGAGCTTTTCCGGACTTCCCCACCGCATTGAGCTGGTGGCTGAGATAGACGGCGTTTTATATTTTAACGACTCCAAAGCCACCAATGTGGTCAGCATGGAGAAGGCTTTGGAGAGTTTCAGCGCTCCTCTGGTGGTCATCGCCGGCGGAAGGGATAAGGGGAGCGATTTTGCCCCTTTGGCTCCGCTGGTGAAGGAGCGGGTGAAATCTTTGGTCTTGATCGGCGAGGCGGCAAAGAAGCTGGAGGAAGTCTTTTCGGTTCACACTCATATACTGCATGCGGGTGATTTAGCAACTGCGGTGCGTATGAGCCGAGAGGAAGCTTCCCCCGGCGATGTAGTGCTCCTCTCTCCGGGCTGTGCCAGCTTTGATCAGTTTGACAACTTTGAGCACCGGGGCGACCTTTTTCGGAAAGAGGTGCTCAAGATGAAGGAGGAGGGTCGGTAGTGCTTCCTCGTTCCCAGACGGAGATAATACTTACCGGTGCTACCCTATTTTTGGTCGCCATTGGTATCTATATGGTCTTCTCCGCCTCGGCAGCCATCGGTTACCTGGAGTTTGACGGTGATGCCAACTATTTTATGAAAAAACAGCTCGTGGGATTGCTTTTAGGGATAGCTGCCTTCATCGTCCTGCGCCGATTGGACTACCACCTCCTCTCTGCAATGAGCCCCTATTTTGTGATGCTCTGCCTGGCGCTTTTGTTCCTGGTCCTTTTCATCGGCGTAGGTCCGGCGGGTTACGATGTACACCGTTGGCTCAAAGTGGGTCCCGTGTTCATTCAACCTTCGGAGCTCTCCAAGCTGGTGCTGGCTTTATACATCCCCCATGTGCTGATCAAGCTCTCCAAACGTGAAGGTGGGGTGAAGGATTGGCGCAGACCGCTACCATTTCTCTTGCTCTTTGCGGTGGTATTCGTCCTCATCGCTGCCGAGCCGGATATGAGTATGGCTATCATAATTATGGTCATCGCCTTGATCACCCTCTTTGTGGGTGGGGTTCGCCTGACCCACATCGGTGCCCTGATTATGGCTTCGGTGCCTTTTGTGTGGTACATGATTGTATCCGAGCCCTATCGCTTCCGACGCATCTTCTCCTTCCTGGACCCCTGGGCGGACCCCGCAGCGGATGGCTATCAGGCGGTGCAATCGCTCATATCCATCGGCTCGGGGAAGTTCTTCGGGCTGGGCTTGTGTGCCAGCCGACAGAAGCTATTCTACCTGCCAGCCCCACACACCGACTTTATCTTCGCTGTACTGGGGGAGGAGGCCGGCTTTTGGGGGACAACTCTGGTAGTGACGTTGTTCTTGGTGGTAATGATAGTCTCCCTGCGCATGGCGGTTAAAGCAAAGGACCGGCTGGGAGGTCTGCTCGCCGTCTCCCTTTCCCTGATGATAACCGTCCCAGCGCTGGTGAATATGGGTATGGTGGTGGGTCTTCTGCCGGTTACCGGAATACCCCTGCCTTTCATAAGTTATGGGGGGTCTTCGCTGGCGGTAAGCCTGTCGGCTATGGGGGTGCTGTGCAACATAGCCCACCAGAACCGCAAGGAACAACTGAGACAGATGGAGGATAAAATAACACCTAAATGGATGGGAGTATAAAATGAGAAAGTCAACGATAATCATTGCCGGTGGAGGAACCGGGGGTCATCTCTTCCCCGGGGTGGCTGTAGCCGAAACCCTGTGCCGACTGGACCCCAGCTGGCGGATAATCTTCACCATAAGCGGGTCCCGGGAGAATAGACATTTAAAACCTTATCAACTAGAGGTGGTCAGGATAAGTTCGGCACCATTTTACAGAGGGTTGGCCCCAAGGATATTTGCATCGCTCGTCATCACCTTTCTTGGTTTGATACAGTCACTGGCGCTGATAATGCGGGTGCGACCGGAGGTGGTGGTGGGGATGGGGGGCTATGTAGCCGGTCCGGTTATCTTAGCCGCATACCTGAGAGGGGTTCCGAGTATAATCTGTGAACAGAATGCGGTCCCCGGGTTGACCAATCGGCTCCTTGCCCGCCTGGCGGATATTGTTGCAGTGTCCTTTGAGGATACACCCATTAAGAGTAAAGCGAGGCTGGTAGTTACCGGAAACCCCATTCGTGAGGAGTGTCGTCCCTTATCCAAGGGTAAGGCGCGTGCCCGGTTGGGCATTTCCAGATCAAAACCTGTAATCCTGGTGATGGGAGGAAGCCAGGGGGCACACCGCATTAACCAGGCGGTCATCCGGGCTTTTGAGATGGGCTTCGGAAGGAGGTATCGGTTTATCCTCCAGACCGGCGAGGCTGATTTCTCAGCGGTGAAGGAAGCGGTGGACAGAGCGGGGATAAGTGCTTTGGTTCGCCCCTTCTACGAGAGGATGGGAGCCATCTATGGCGCCGCCGACCTGGCTCTGACCCGCTCCGGTGGGGGCACCTTTGAACTTCTGGCTTGCGGCATCCCCCTCATATTGGTCCCCTATCCCTATGCCGCCGGTGGTCACCAGACCGCAAACGCCCTTTACTGGCAGAGGGGCGGAGCGGCGGTGGTCGTCAAGGACCGGGAGTTTGACGGTGAGAGGTTCGCTAAACTTATAGACGATTTGATGGCGGATAAGGGAAGACTGAAGCGGATGGCGAAATCTTCCCGCAGGATGGCTCATCCTCATGCCGCTGGTGTTGTGGCACAGTTGGCGCTTGAGCTGGCGGGAGGCGAAAAGTGATGTTCGGAAAGGTGCGCCACATACATTTTGTGGGTATAGGCGGGGCTGGCATGTGCGGGCTTGCAGAGCTGTTGCACAACCTAAGTTTTACTGTCACCGGCTCCGATTTGGTGGAGGGTGAGACGGTGAAGCGGCTGAAGAAGCTGGGGGTGAAAGTGGCTTTGGGTCATAAGGCACGGAACTGCTCGGGTGCTGAGGTGGTGGTCTATTCCTCGGCAATTCCGGAGGATAATCCCGAGATGGTCTGGGCTCGCCGGGAGGGGGTGCCCATCATCCCCCGGGCGGAGATGCTCGCCGAGCTGATGCGCTTGAAGGTGGGGATAGCGGTTGCCGGCACCCATGGCAAGACCACCACTACCTCCATTCTGGCTTCAATACTGGCTTCGGCCGGCTTGGACCCCACCTATGTCATCGGCGGTCGGCTGAACAGTATCGGGGCGGGAGCCAAGCTGGGCGACGGACAGTATCTGGTAGCCGAAGCCGATGAGAGCGATGGCTCCTTCCTCAAGCTTTCTCCCATCTATGTGATCGTAACCAATATTGACCGGGACCATCTGGATTATTACCCCGACTTGGCGGCGATACAGGAGGCGTTTGTGCAGTTTATCAATAAAGTGCCTTTCTACGGCGCCGCCTTCATCTGCGGAGACGACCCCAATCTGGCTACCATTCGTCCGCACATCAATCGGCGGGTGCGCATCTATGGAATGACTCCGCAGGCGGAGCTCTCTGCCTTTGATGTGCACCACCGACCGATGTCCTCCAGCTTCCGCCTGAACATAGAAGGGGAGGATGTGGGGGAGATTGAGGTCAACCTGCCCGGTCGGCATAATGTCTATAACGCCCTGGCGTCCATCGGTGTGGCTTTAGAGCTGGGGGTGGAGTGGGAGGATATTCGCCGGGCACTTTCCACCTTTGACGGCATAGAGATGCGCTTTCAGGTGGTGGGCAAGACCGCAGATGACATAATCATCATGCACGATTATGCACATCACCCGACGGAAATTAAAGCCACCCTCAAAGCCTTGGTTGATTCCTGGAATAAGCGCATACTGGCAATATTCCAGCCCCACCGCTATTCCCGCACCCAACACCTGACCGAGGAGTTTGCTCGTTCCTTCTTCCAGGCTGATGAGCTGATAGTTACCGATATCTATCCTGCAGGGGAGGAGCCCATAGACGGGGTAAGTGCGGAGACGATGGTGGAGATGGCTCGGGCTTTCGGACACAGGCGTGCAACATACATCGCCGATAAGGAGAAGATACCGGCGGCGGTCGCAGAGAGAGCCCAGCCTGACGATATGGTAATTCTGATGGGGGCTGGTGATGTATGGAAGGTAGCCCGAAAGGTCGCCGAACTGCTTGAGGAGGGTCATGGAAGGACAGATGGTTAAAGGACTTTCCATAGAGGACATCCCGGGACTGACCCTGCTTTATGATGAGCCCGCCTCCCGCCACACCACCTTGCAGGTGGGGGGACCGATGGACATTCTGGTCATACCGAAGAGCAAACAGGCTCTGGTAAAGCTGGTTCGTCGGCTCAGGGAGGTGGGAGTGAAACCGTTGGTAATCGGCGCCGGCACCAACCTGCTGGTGCGGGACGGTGGTATCCGTGGTGTGGTGGTCAAGGTTGGGGAGGAGCTGGGAGGAGTTACTTGGGGAAGTGAGGGGGTGACCGTTGGGGCTGGAGAACGGCTTATTGACCTCTCCCGCCAGGCGGTGGAGCGGGGAATGAGCGGTCTGGAGTATGCCTGTGGTATTCCCGGAACCGTTGGTGGTGCTCTGTATATGAACGCCGGTGCCTACGGCTGGAGCATGGCTGATGTGGTGAGTGAGGTGGAACTACTCTCTTACAACGGGAGGGTGCAGAGAGTTGACCCACGCATGCTCAAGTTCGGTTACCGCTTAAGCGTTCTTGGGGATAAGGGTATAGCTCTGTCCTGCAGGATGAGCTTGCTTGCGGGCGACAGTAAATTGCTCAAGCGCCTGGTTGACGAGGTGCTTGCGGTTCGCCGGGAAAAGATGCCGCTGGATTACCCCAGCGCCGGCTCATTTTTCAAGAACCCATCAAAGGAGCTTCCCGCCGGACGACTTCTAGAGGAGGCTGGCTGTAAGGGAATGCGGGTGGGAAAGGCGCAGATTAGCGAGAAACACGCAAATTTCATCGTCAACACCGGCGGGGCTTCCTCTGCGGATATTCTCAACCTGATGGAGTTGGCTCAGGAGAAAGTGCGGCGACTGTTTGGGATAAAGCTTGAGCCGGAGGTATGCATCGTTGGAGAGGAGGAGGTGAAGGATGGCAAATAGGGATATGGTCTTTGGTAATAGCGTGACGCTGGACCGGGCGCGGGTGGCAGAGAGAACCACCAGAGTGCCAAAAAGGGGCTTTATCCGTCGGTTGGTGAAAGTATTGCTGATGTTTGCGGTGGCGATGGGAATAGCCTTCGGGATAGTCAAACTGTCACTCTTTTTGGGGCTGATAGAGGTGGACAGGATAACCGTTGAGGGCAACTGCTTCATCTCCGACGATGAGGTGGCTCGGCTAGCCGGTGTCGCCATCGGACAAAATATTGAGGAGATAGACGAAGGTAAGGTGGCAGACGCCCTCCTATCTAACCCCAGAGTAATGTCGGTGGTGGTCAATAAGTCTCTCTCCGGTGAGGTGGTCATCCAGATCATCGAGTCCATCCCCGTAGCTCTCATTCGTCTAGGGGATAGTCTGCGGGTGGTGGACAACCACAGTTGTCTTTATGACAGCAGTGGTGAGGTGGTGCGTGGTGAACTTCCCCTCATCGGTCCTACGGTCTTTGAGGATGCCGATGGAGACGGTCACATTGAAAGTGAGGGTCTGCAGTCTGCCCTTGATGTCCTTACCAGCATGCGCAAAGAGAATCTGTATCTTGGGGCAAGGCTCTGCTATTTTGACCTTGATGAGTTTAGAGGATATACCGTTGAAGGCATCTCGGTGGTATTTGCCCCCGATATGAGCAAGAAGGAACTTGTCCGTGCTTCGGCAATATATCGTCTTGCGGTGGAGAAGGGATGGGTGGAGGTTGATGCTCGGTTTGATGACCGTATTATCGTTGATAAAGGGGAGGTAATAAATGGAAGTGAGCCGAAGGGAGAGGAGGGATGATGGCTGAAAGTGAGGAGTTGGTTTTGGGACTTGACATCGGCACCACCAAGATAGCTGCGGTCATCTGTGAGGTCGGCGAACTGGGGAATGTTAGTGTCGTAGGGGTGGGTATGCATCCCTCCAAGGGCTTGAAGAGAGGTGCGGTGGTCAACCTGGAGGAGACAGTTCACTCCATCACTAACGCCATACATTCTGCGGAGCTGATGGCTGGTGTAAGTATGGACGAGGTTTTGGTGGGTATCGCCGGCGAACACATAGAAAGCACCGACAGCAGGGGGGTAATCGCCATCTCCGCACCCAATCGGGAGATAACCCATGAGGATGTCAACCGGGTTATTGAGGCGGCAAGTGCGGTAGCCCTACCGGCGGACAGGCGTATTGTGGACATCATCCCCCAGAAGTTTGAGATAGATGACCAGGGGGGGGTGGACAATCCGGTGGGTCTGACCGGCACCCGTCTGGAAGCCACCATTCATCTGGTGACCTGCGCCCAGGGCTTTGCCGAGAATATCGTCAAATCGGTGGAGCGAGCCGGCTACGGCGTCTCCCGCTTGATCCTGGAGCCCTTGGCGAGTGCCGAGGCGGTGCTGACCAAAGATGAGAAGGAAATTGGCGTGGTGCTTCTAGATATTGGTGGAGGGACCACAGATATAGCGGTCTTTCTGGATAGATGTATAACCAAGACCTTTGTGGTTCCCCTGGGTGGAAACGATATGACCCGTGATTTAGCCATCGGTCTGCGCACCCCCATAAACAGTGCCGAGGAACTGAAGAAGGAGTTCGGTTCGGTGTGGATGCCCTTGATAGATGAGGATGAGAGCGTGGAGGTTCCCGGAGTGGGAGGGCGGGCGGCTAAGATGGTAGCACAGACCTCCCTGGTGGAGATATTGGGTGCAAGGATGGAGGAGATATATCTGTGGGCAAAGCGGGAGATACATAAGTTGAACCTCTATGATATGTTAGCCGCCGGGGTGGTCATTACCGGTGGTTCAGCCAAGATATCCGGAGCGGTGGAGCTGGCGGAGGAGGTCTTTGAGCTTCCCACCCGTCTGGGCGCTCCACACGATATCGGTGGGTTGGGTGATGTAATAGGCGACCCCATCTATGCCACCGGTGTAGGCTTGGTGCTATACGATATACTGCAGGAGCAACCCAAAGCACGCAAGCGCCGTCGGGTTGGGGGGCTGTTCCGTTGGTTCAGAGAGCTCTTTCAGGACTTTTCCTAAAAAAGTATTAAGGGTGTTGGATATGGTCTTTCATTTCGGATTCATCATTGGGTTCATTAATTCTTTTAAACAAGAAAGGAGGTGGGGAGGATGATTACCTCCCAACCATCCGAGATGTTTCATTTTGAGCAGGAGTATCAAGCAGGTGCGACCATCAAGGTGGTGGGTGTGGGCGGTGGGGGTGGAAATGCAGTAAACCGTATGATTGAGAGCCACTTGCGGGGGGTGGAGTTCATTGCCGTCAACACCGATGCTCAAGTCCTGCGGAACAATAAAGCCATACAAAAGGTGCAGATAGGAAGCAAGCTGACCAAGGGTCTGGGTGCTGGAGCCTGTCCGGAGATTGGGCGGGCAGCCGCACAGGAGGACGAGGGCGGTCTGGCAAAAGCCCTGGAAGGTTCGGACATGGTCTTTATCACCTGCGGGCTCGGTGGAGGCACCGGCACTGGGGCTTCACCGATAATTGCGGACATCGCCAAGAGCAATGGTTCTCTGGTCGTGGCTGTAATTACCAAGCCTTTTGAGTTTGAGGGGAAGAAGCGTATGCGTCAGGCGAATTCGGGGCTCAGCGACTTGAAGGGACGATTGGATACTGTAATAGTCATTCCCAATCAAAAGCTATTTTCCGTGGTGGATAAGAACACCTCGTTCATTGAAGCATTTCGCCTGGCGGATGATGTGCTGGTGCGGGCGGTGCGGGGTATCTCCGACCTCATCACCGTGCCCGGATTGATTAATGTTGATTTTGCCGACGTGCGCACGGTGATGGCTGAATGCGGTGGGGGCGCCATCATGGGCACCGGTCAAGCAAGTGGTGAGAACAGGGCGGCACAAGCCGCCGAGGAGGCTATCAGCAGTCCCCTGCTTGAGGGATACACCATCAGCGGAGCAAAGGGGTTGCTGATAAACATCACCGGGGACCCTTCTATGACCCTGAACGATGTTCAACAAGCCACAGAAGTTATCACCGGGGTGGCGGACGAGGAAGCCAACATAATCTTCGGAGCGGCTATCAAGGAGGGACAGAGCGACTTCTCCGTCACCGTCATTGCCACCGGTTTCCCCCAAGACGGCAATGGTCCAAGCCGCAAGTATCCGGAGATAATAGAGTTCGTCCCGGAGCAGGAAGTTGTCGGCGGGGCGAGGATAGTTGACGACCTGAGCATTCCCGCCTTTCTGCGGCAGAAGGAGAGAGCCATAGAGGTGGAGTAGGCGAGATGTGAGGGGATTTTGGGTTGTCTTTATGAGTGGGGATTTTGACGGTTAAATCCCCGTAGATAGGATAGTTTTATAATTAAGCCGGGACGGCGGAAGCCGTCCCATTTTTTATTGTCAAACTACTATAGAAAGCCCGGTTTCCCGGTCTGAGATATTTGCCCTTCCTTAAATAACCTCCATATGAAAACCTCTCTCCTTATACAGATTCCGCTAGTCTACCCGAGGCGAACCCAGACCCCCGTCCAGCACCCTGTCCGGAGTGATCACAAAATATTGATAACCCTGTTCGGTGAGAAACAGTTGGCGTTTCTTGGAGAATTCCTCCTCGGAGGTCTCCTCGCTTACCAGGGTGTAGAAGTAAGCCATATTTTCGCCCTTTTTGGGGCGCAGGATTCTGCCCAGCCTCTGCGCCTCCTCCTGGCGGGAGCCGAAGGTGCCGGATATCTGTATGGCTACATTGGCGTCGGGGAGGTCCACAGCGAAATTAGCTACCTTACTGACCACGATTATGCGCTGTATTCCCCTGCGGAAGGCGTCGTATATCTTCTCCCGCTCGGTGGTGGGCATGGAGCCTTGAATGAGGGGCACCCCTAACATCTTTGCCACCTTACGCAGTTGGGAGAGATAGAGCCCGATGACCAGGATCTGGGCGTGGGGATGGCGGCCAATTATGGTTTTTATCAGCGGTAGTTTCTCGGGGTTTTCGCTGGCGATGCGGAACTTGGTGCGCACCTCGCTGGTGACATAGGAGAGTCGTTCGCTCTTGGGCATGGGCACCCGCACCTCGTAGCAGGAGGCGATGGCAATCCAGCCGGCTTTTTCCAGCCGGCGCCAGGCAATATCATATTTCTTGGGTCCGATGAGGGAGAAGACATCTCCCTCCCGACCGTCCTCCCGGATGAGGGTGGCGGTCAAACCCAGCCGGCGCTTAGCCTGAATCTGAGCGGTGATGCGAAATATGGGAGCGGGAAGAAGATGCACCTCGTCGTAAAGAACCAGCCCCCACTCCTCCTTATCAAAGAGGGTAAAGTGGGGGAATCCGCTCGTCTTGTCCTTTCGCCAGGTCAGTATCTGGTAGGTGGCTATAGTTACCGGTTTGATTGCCTTGCGCTCTCCGGAATACTCCGCTACCTCATCTTCGGTAAGGGTGGTTTTGTCCAGCAGTTCGTCTATCCACTGCCGGGCGGCGGTGATGCTGGTGACCACGATGAGCGTCCAACTGGCTACCTTTTCCATAATCCCCATCCCCAAGATGGTCTTTCCCGCTCCACAGGGCAGAACCACCACTCCGCTTCCTCCGGTGGTAGCCCCCTCGGCGTAGAAGGCTCGCATAGCCGACTGCTGATAATCACGCAAAAGGAAGGGCTCACCCGATAAGGCGGTTTCTCTGAGGGAGAAGGACAGCGGTGCGCCGTCTATATAGCCGGCGGTGTCCTCAACCGGATGGCCCAGGTGGATGAGTATCTGCTTGATGAGACCTCTGGACATCTCCTTGACCAGCAGATTGCGTTCATCTACCTGACAGATTATATGAGGTTTTGCCTTGCGCAGGTTGGCTATCTCCTCTATGAGCAGGGGGTCCTCGGAGGTGAGCAGGAGCCCTTCGTCTGCGCGCACCAGTTTGAGCCGACCGTATCTGCCAATCTGCTGGATGATGAAGGAGCGGATGTTTTGGGGAATCTCGTATCTGCCGTAGCGCTCCAGGGTGGCTAAGATGAAGACATCGTCAATTCCCCCGGAGGCGGCGTTCCACAGGGAGATGGGGGAGATGCGGTAGGTGTGGATGTGCTCCGGAGATTTGACCAGTTCGGCGAAGGTGAGCAGATGGTCGCGCACCTCCTCAAAGAGGGGCGAGTCCACCTCCAGGAGGATGGTGTAGTCGGATTGAACGATGAGGGGCTTTTCTCTTGTCATAACTTGCCTGGGGAAAAGTCCCCGGAGGGCAATTGGTCAGACTAACATAGCTGAGGTAAAATTGGAAGGGGAAAAGGGGGAAGAAGGGAGGAAGAGAAGCGAAAAAAACCCGCCCCAGATGATTGGGGCGGGTTAAAGTGATGAATTACGCCTACTCCACGCTCACCTTCCAGAGTTCGCTTGCTATAAGGTCGTATACAATCCATTTTCCATCCGGGGACCAGGAGAGCCATGAGACCCCCGGCGAATCTATGGGGCCGTAGGGGAAATTGGTGATTCTTTTGGGTTCTCCGCCTTCTGAGGGAATAATCCATACAACCCTATGCATTGGACAATCATAGCCCGGCTCTGGATAGTATGCGTCGGCAAATGCTATCCATTCTCCATCGGGAGACCAACGGGGATTGGTTGGGTAATAGCCAGCGTTATAAATTACTTGCTCGCTCTGGGTGGTAAAATCATAGATGCACAGTTCGTAGTCCCAATCGCTTTGTCCAAGATGTATCCCTCTTATGTAGGTTAACATCGTCCCATCGGGAGACCAATCAATACCGCGAATACGGTCTCCCTCCACCACCAACTGGGGTTCGGAGCCGTGGATGTCGGACAGGTATATGCTGTCCTCTTCAGAGATACGGTAGGCGATGTTGTAGGTTCCGTCCAGGTTGCCTTTAACTGTAGGATATGAACCCGGGAATAAATATACCGGTTCATTCCCCCCTGGAAGTAGGTAGTAGACTTCATACAAACCGCCTGTAAAGAGAAGGTAGCCATCGTCACTGTAATCGTAGGGGTAGAGAGCGTATGCTGGCGGGTCGACCTCCTCACCGGACAAAAGGAGGCTCAGATTTCCCCCCTGGGGGTCTATGGTCCAAAGGTCTTCGCCGTAACCGTAATCATTTCCGGTGAAGACGATGGTATCCCCCAAAGGAGACCATACGGGATGTTCCGCGTCTATCTCATCAAAAATTAATTGAGGCGTTTTGGATAAGACGCTGTCATACTCCTCCGAACATCCCCAAAGAAGTAGAGCGAGCCCCAAAAGTCCCAAAAGGATTTTGAATGTGATTGTGTTCTTCATACCTAATCAACTCCTTTTGCCTTTATGGTGCGAAAACAATCTTACGAGACTCGCATAGACCGGGGGCTGAGAGGTGGATAAAATAAACTCCAGACTCCAACCCCAGGTTGGCAAGCGGAAAAAATAGAAATGTACAGGTGAATCGGTAAGAGTGCAGGTGAGATGCGGGCTTT
>Ga0114919_10002380_pt1 | contig 15228 bp, 14 predicted proteins | sample BlataG_FD_88682 | JGI IMG/M metagenome (GOLD analysis project Ga0114919, IMG submission 88682) | Deep subsurface microbial communities from Black Sea to uncover new lineages of life (NeLLi) - Black_00105 metaG | ecosystem: Environmental > Aquatic > Marine > Oceanic > Sediment | place: Atlantic... | reverse complement strand
TGTGGCCGTACACAACCACCCCGCACCCTCAAGGCATGCCCGCCCCGAAACGGTGCTCGTACGGGTGGAGGGGCGCGACCCCAGGATCGGCTCGTGCGCGGATACGGGTCACTGGATGCGAACCGGTGTGAATCCCGTAGAAGCCCTGCGCCTGCTGAAGGGACGGATCATCGACGTCCACCTGAAAGACCTGGACACGTTCGGCGAGAGGAGGGCCCTGGATGTACCTTTCGGCTCGGGTGTGGCCAATGTTCACGATATCCTTGCCGAACTTACGCTGCAGGGCTATCAGGGATACCTGACGATCGAGCATGAGCATCCGGATGAGGTGGAGAATCCCGAACCCTCGATTCTGAAGGGCATCGAATACATAAAGAGCATCACTTACTGGGAAGGCTACGAGCGGATCCTGAGAAGGACGGGCAGGGGATACTCCAAAGATGGATGGAACCATTACGGTCCCGGTCATTTCGAACTCGATCGCAGGACCGGGGTTTTGACCGGGCGTGGTGGTATGGGGCTCTTCTGGTACAGCGCGAAGCGGTACCGGAACTTCATTCTGGAACTCGACTACAGGTGCTCGGATAGACACACCAACTCCGGCATCTTCATCAGGGTTCCCGATGTTCCCACCAGCGACGACTACATCTACCACTCGTTCGAGATCCAGATCGCTGACAACGGAGAGGGCGTCCATATGAGCGGAGCCGTTTACGACGCTGAACCTGCGCGGGCCGCGGCGTTTAACCCGACCGGAGAGTGGAACCACATCAAGATCACCTTTGTGGACAGTCGTATCGAGGTCGAACTGAACGGGCAGGTCGTTGTGGAGTGGGACGCCGAACCGCGGGGCAAGGTGGCGGATTTCGCCGGGGACGGTTACGTCGGTTTACAGAACCACGACTGGGACACCACGATCCAGTTCAGGAATATCTTCGTGAAGGAACTGCCGTAGAGGACCCCAGCGGTACGGTGTGCTGCCCGGCTATCGGTTCTGCAGCAGTGCGGTCCGGCTCCTCTTTATCTCAGGATGCCCGATTATCGAGAACCCGGGATCTTTCGCAATATCCAGGGTCTTCTGGAAGTGAATCTCCTACCATAAGAAAGGCCGGTCAGCCATGAACCTGCATCTCGTCACGCATCCCGTATGCCTCGAGCACAGCGCCGGTTTCGGGCATCCGGAGCGACCGGAGCGACTGGAAGCCATTCTTGAACTCCTGCATCAGCCCCAATGGAAGGAGCGGATCGTATGGCATGAAGCGCCCCAGGCAACCCCGGAACAGCTCTCCCGGGTGCACCGGCCTGATTACCTTGAACTGATCAAGGAATCGAGCGAGCGGGGTGGGGCGAGGCTCGATCCGGACACCGTGACCAACAGTGCGAGCTGGCAGGCCGCTCTGAGGGCGGCCGGGGGGGCGATTACGGCCGCCCGTCTGGCCGTCCGTGAGAGGGAGGGTGCCTTCGCCGCCATAAGGCCCCCCGGGCATCACGCTCTGGCCGACAGGGCGATGGGATTCTGTCTGATAAACAATGTCGTGGTGGCCGCCCGGGAAGCACTAGCCTGGGAAGGTTTGGAGAGGGTTATGATAGTCGATTGGGATGTGCATCACGGCAACGGCACCCAGGCCCTGGTGGAGCAGGACCCGTCTATCCGCTATGTGTCGATGCATCAGTGGCCGCATTATCCAGGCACCGGCTCGGAACAGGAACGCGGTGTCGGTAATATCTGGAACGTACCACGCCCCGGTGGTCTGCCGCCCCAGGATTACGTTCGGGATCTGAGTTCAGCAATTGAGGAGGCGACCGGCGGATGGAGACCTGATCTCATTCTGGTCAGTGCGGGTTTCGACTCGATGTCGCTTGATCCGCTTGCCGGCTTCACCCTCAGAGCGGAGGACTATACAACTTTGACCGTGAGGCTGCTCGACTGCGGCGCCCCCATCGCCGGAGTCCTGGAGGGTGGCTACAGCCTCGATAACCTCACTTCGGGGGTCGCTGCATTCCTGGAAGCGCTGACATAGGTAAGTGAAAAGTGTCTGTTGATATTCGGAGGATTCAGGCCAATACGACTCCAGAGCTATTTCTTGATGATTTCGACGTTTCCACTGAAGGTATTGATCCTGATGCGGGCCTCGCCCCCACCTGTTACAAAGGAGAGCACCCTGCCGGGGCCGAACCGGCCGCGGCGTTCAGCCCTCTGACCGAATCCGTTCTTAATGTCACCGGTGAATGTCGTGACGTCGAAATCGGCCGAGATATCTGCGGGCACTGCCAGATCGATCGAGCCGCTGTGGTTCTCCATTGTAAGGGTTCCGTCAGTGGTCAGATCGCCCTCGAAAAACAGATCTCCAGAGATGGACTCGAAGTTTCCCTCCTCGATGGCGCTGCCGTACACTTTCGAGTTTCCGCTTATGGTGCTTACATCGAAGCGGCCGGTGACTTCCCGAACCATGACTCGCCCGCTGACCGTGCCGGCACGGACGGGTCCCTCGCTCGAGAATATCGTGATATCGCCGCTGATACTATTGGACCATACCCGGCCTGGACGGCCGTTCACGTCGATATCGCCGCTCACGGATTCGAGGTCGAGGTTGCCGGTAACGTCTGAGACTGTGATGTCGGCGCTGACGGTCTCCACATCCAGCCGGCTCCCCGCCGGTATGTGAATCTCCAGATCAGATCCCTCGATCCTGCGGATGTTCTGTCTCCTCCTGGTCGCCTCGTCAGGAAGCACGACTTCAATAACTGTCTCGTTCCCGCTCACCTCGAAATCGAGTCGCTCGGTACCCTCGCCCAGCGTTCCCTTCACGGAGACCTCCGCCCGGTTCCACCCGATCACTTTGATCGAGCCGGCCAGGTTGTCGATCTTGACCAGACCATCGGCCCTCGCGGCCCTGGTTTCCGCTACCCGCTGCTGGGCGGCGGCGCTGGTGGTCGCCAGACCGACCATAAAGAGGGCTGTGCCCATCCATCGGAGTGTTTTCCTGGTTAATAGATTGATTTGGGTTGTCATGGCTGAATCCTCTTTCACAACTGTGTTAAAAGCTGAGCAGTCCAATGCAGCAGTTCGACCTTCTGGCGGTAGGTCGTCGAGAGCATAGACTGCAGTTTGGTGTCAGACGGGTTTTCAATCAGCGCAATACGGGAGTCTTCGATGGCGCTCTCGATGATCTCCAGGTGGTGCTCTATTATTTCCCTGGCGGACTCTGGCAGGTTGTCTTCGCACTCGCCCATCGAGTAGATCAGGTCCTTGGTAACTCCAAGGTACTGCTTCTCCATCGCTGCGAGCGTGACCAGGCCCTGGTTCCATCCGGCATAGAATCTCTCCAGCGAATCAAACCCGTCACTGAAAAGGCGTACGGTTACGACCGAGGCGGTAATGATCAGTATTGCCGCAGCCGCCGCTATCAGGGAGCGGACAGGCCACCCGATTTGTCCTATACCGACCTCTTTAGTGGTTGATATCGCCATCCCTTCTTCAATCCGGTTTCTGATCCCGGGCCACAGATCGCGTCGGGGTGAAATTGTCATCGGCATTCTCTCAGCCTGCTCCACCAGAGTCCTCAGCTGACCGAGTGACTCCCTGCACGCCGGGCAGGCTTCCAGATGCTCTTCAAGTATTGTGCTCTTTTTCGACCCGAGCTCCCCGTCCATATATCGATTGAAGAGGTTTTGTGCGTCCGTACAGTTCATCGAGCCAACATCTTCCTCAGGAGATTCCGGGCCCGGTGAAGCTGGGCCTTTGACGTCCCGATGCTTGTTTTCATAATCTCGGCGATCTCTTCATGTCGGTAACCTTCAACATCGTGCAGCACGAATACTGTCCGAGCCCGTCGTGGCAGTTGCGCAATCGCTCTCTCGAGGTCAATCCTGTCCTCCGGAGTCGGGACCACGTAGGCTTCTACGATAAGAGAGGCATCCTCCGCGGAGACGATCCGTTCCCTCCGGCGCCTGCGGGCCCGCTCATCCTGGAGAACCGTGTTCACCGCCAGCCGGTGCAGCCATGTTGCGAAGGCCGCCTCCCCGCGGAACGAACTCAATTTCTCCCAGGCCAGTACGAAAGTGTCCTGGGTGAGCTGTTGGGCCCGTTCTTCGCTGGCGGTGAGCCGGAGACAGAGGGCGAACACCCGATCCATGTGCGTGCGGTAGAGCTCCTCGAATGCACCCAGATCGCCATCCTGAGCGCGTTGAACTGTCAAGTTGCCCGAAGGGCTCGATACCGGCTTATCTGCCTTTTTCTTACTCATTCGATGCCGCTGAACCGTGAAAGGTTTAAACTAGTGTACGATAGTTCGACGCAACGGTTACAATCGCAATACAACTCTGTACACGCTGCGAGGCTAAAGAAAGGTCTCTATTCCATGATGGGCAGAGTAAGGTGTCTCTTCGGTGTTGTGGCGGTCCTTGTAATGACATCCGGGTGCGGGGACGTGGGCTCGGAATATACTCCGTTGAGGGAATTCCTGGAATCGGGGGTGGAGCGTGTCACATACGAGGCTCTGCCTCCCCGGCGCTTGACCTTCAATGCTGTGGCGAACTGGGATATCTGGGATCCCCAGGGGGTCTACATATTCAGTCAGATCTCGGCCGCTGTGGGTGGAACTGAATCTTTCTTTCTTCTGGATGGTGACAACGCCCAGGTTGTGGAACTGGCTCCCGATGGGAGCCTTCTGAACATTCTCGGTCGGCAGGGGTCGGGGCCCGGCGAGCTGCGCTCTCCGCTGCATCTCGATTTCCACGAAAAGCGTTTGTGGATCTCCGACGTCGGAAACAGGCGTTTCTCGGTTTACGACCTGGACGGAACCTACATTCGGGACGTGAAGTGGCCGGGAGCCAGCCGTCTGGTAAGCCATTTTTCGGTCACCCCGTCTGGCCGGATCCTGCACGGCGGAATGTGGCCGCTGACTGTTGCCGAGCTCGCCGACCAGGAGCCGCTTTTCTACCTGGCGCTCTTTCCCGCGGAGGGTGAATGGGAGGAGGGGCGGGCTGTGATCCATGTCGATACTCTCGCGACAATGAAGTCTCTTCCCTATCTGAGCACCGAAATACGCTCGGAGGAGGGTGATGTAAGGATGTGGTTCGGTCATCCCGAGTTTGCCCCGCAGCTGCTCTGGGCAGCAGGTGAGGAGCTGATCGCCACGGTTACGTCTGAGGAGTACCGCTTCGAGATACGCCGACCCGATGGAGATATCATTATGGAAGTCTCCGCCCCGATGCCGGAGCTGGAGGTAACCGACGCCCATAAGGAGTGGTTCTTCCGCTATGAAGCCGGACGCCGTCTCAGCCGGTACGGTTCCTTTACCCTCACCTCGGATTCCCGTGCCCGCATCCCTTTTGCCAGGTATATGCCGGCAATCACCGGTATCGCCGTTGACAGGATGGGACGCATCTGGGTGCAGGCCAATACGCCTGAGCCCGGCGTCACCCGTCTCGACATCTTCGACAGGGAAGGTAATTACAGGGGACATCTGGGGACTCTGCCGCTGCCGGCCGCTTTCAGTTGCGATGAACACGTGCTTATGCTCGAGAGGGCCGAGGACGGCCTGGACCGGTTCCGGGTGGGCACCGTGGGGTGGGCCCCAGCGCCTCTGAATGATATCGATTCATCGTAACAAATAGCTGGTTTCCGTCCGGAAGCGGCCCTTTTGCGCAATCTCGGCGTCAATCTGCCGGAGTTGCTCGCCGGCAACAGCCGGACTCGCGGTCCAAACTACGGACTCTTGTGCGACGTACGCATGTACGTCTCCGCGCAATCCGTTGATTTCCTTGACATTGCGCAAAATTGCTCGTTTCCATCCTGGAAACGCGCCAGTTCCCGTCCGGAGATTGCTCGCCGGCGACAGCCGGACTCGCGGTCCACAGAACGGACTCCGGATGGGAACTGGCTATCTGGAATCTCCGCTTTTAGATTATAGATGTTCCCGAATCCTTGACGGAGCCGTGAGATTTGCTGAAGGTACATTCGATTACTCTGAGAGAGATCTCCCTTCCCCTGAAGGAACCGTTCAAGATCTCATCGGGGGTTACCACCGATAGGCGCATACTGCTGCTGGAGCTCAGTGACGGGGAGGGCACCTCCGCCTGGTCGGAGTGTGTGGCAGCGGAATGGCCGAATTACTTCTACGAGACAGTAGACACAGCCTGGCTTGTGATCTGCCGCTATGTGGCACCGCGGGTGATCGGAAGGGCTCTGCAATCCCCTTCAGAAATAAGGCAGCTTCTGGATAAGGACTTCCGTGGACACAATATGGCAAAGGCCGCAGTGGAGATGGGGGTCTGGGAACTCGAGGCCAGACGCCGGGATATCCCGCTGTCGCGGCTGCTGGGTGGTGTCAGGGAGCGCATCGAGGTCGGTATCTCGATTGGCATCCAGCCGTCCCCGGAGGCACTTGTTGAAAAAGCTGAGGCCTATCTGAAGGAAGGATACCGGAAGATCAAGATGAAGGTGATGCCCGGGGCTGATCTGGCCTATGCATCGGCGGCACGCAGAGCGCTCGGTTCGGGTGCGCCGCTCATGGTGGATGCCAACAATGCCTACACCCTCGACGATATTGAGACCCTGCTGGCACTCGATGACTTAGGCCTTCTCATGATCGAACAGCCCCTTGCCTGGGACGATGTTGTTCAGCATGCGGTTCTGCAGGAAAGGCTCAAGACCCCGATCTGCCTAGACGAATCGATAACCGGCCCTGAAAGGGTCCGCGACATGATCGCCCTGGGCAGCGGCAGGATCGTGAACATAAAGCCTGGACGGGTAGGCGGATTCGCCACTTCCATCGCCATCCATGACCTGTGCGAGCAGGAGGGTATCCCGGTATGGTGCGGGGGAATGCTGGAGAGCGGAATAGGCAGGGGATACAATGTCGCCCTGGCTTCATTGCCGAACTTCCACTTCCCCGGTGACATCTCGCCCAGCGCCCGCTACTGGAATAGGGATGTCGTCACGCCCGAGTGGACGATGGACCCGGATGGTACTATGGCGCTGAGGCTGGACAAACCTGGCACCGGTGTGGATGTGGACAGGGAGCTGATTGATGATCTTACGGTGCGTATAGATGTACTCACAGCTGAAACATTTGCGAAAGAAGCACCTGAATGAGCCCCAGCCTGGCCGACGCCAGGGGGAGGAAATTCAAGCCGTTGCGGGCACCCGTGCGGGTGGTTTCGCTGGTTCCAAGCCTTACGGAACTGCTATTCGATCTGGGTCTGAGAGAAGAGGAGGTAGTCGGCCGAACCCGCTTCTGCGTTCATCCGGCCGGACGGGTGGAAAATGTGCCCGTGGTGGGGGGTACGAAGAGTATCAACGTTGCAGAAGTGCTGGCTCTGCAGCCCGATCTGGTGATCGCCGGCAGGGAGGAGAACCCGAAGGAGGCGATCGAAAAGATCGAAGATGCCGAAAGTCCTCCCCGAGTCTTTGTTACAAATCCTGCAAGTTTGGATGAAGCGCTTGACATGATCCTGGATATTGGGATCCTGATCGGCAGGCGCGGCGACGCCCAGAAGATAGCGGAGCGTATCGATGGCCTCCGGTCGAGGCTCGATCCGCCTTCCAGGGGGACGGCTCTCTACCTGATCTGGATGAAGCCCTACATGACCGTGGCGCCAGGCACTTTCATCCACGACATGATGAGGCTTGCGGGCTACAGGAACGCCATTGCACCCAGCCACATGGAGGGACGCCGCTCCGGTTCCCGCATAGCGGCACGTTACCCCGAGATAACCGTTGCCGACATTGCCGCTATTGGCCCCGATAATATCCTGCTCTCCAGCGAACCGTTCCCTTTCGAGGAGGAGCACGTCGGGCTTCTCAGGCAGCAGCTTGCGGCGATAGACGCCGGGTATGCCGGAAGGGCTTCGATTCGGGTCGTGAACGGAGAACACTTCTCGTGGTACGGCTCTAGACTGATGACCGCGCTCGAGGCCTTCGAACGCGAGCTATCGGGCATTTCCTGATCGGTACGGGAGCCTCCCTTATATTACATCGGACCCTCCCCATATAATTTGGGTGATCGGAGGGATTGCTATGAAAGCTGTGTCTGTAGCATTTGTGATTGCTATGGTGGCTGTGATTGCCGGACCTGTTGGGGTCCGGGCGCAGGAGGAGGAGCTTCCCCCACCGGAGTATGGGACCGGGCTGCAGTTCACGAACCTGGCGAACATGCCTATCGCAGGTCTGCTGGATAGGGGCACCTATGAGATTGACCTGCGCATGTATCCGGAGGGAGGGCTGTATACGTTTGTTACTATCGGTTTCCTCCGATCGGTGAATATTGGTTTCAGCTACGGGGCCGAAAATGTGATTGGTCGCGGAAGTGTGGAGTGGAATCCGAACGTGGAATTCGCCGTCAAAGCGCGCCTGGTTCCGGAATCCAGAGTCTTTCCGGCCTTTGCTATCGGCTATGCGGGGCAGGGTTTCGGGCCTTACCTGGGCGATCCCGATCCCCAGGTGGGCCTGGACCGCTACGCCGTGAAGTCGCCGGGTTTCTATGCGGTTATAAGCAAGAACTACCGGTTGCTGGCCGAGATGGGGCTGCACATAGGCGTAAACAAGAGCCGTGAGAACGACGACGACGAAGATCTGAATGCTTTCGCCGGGATCGATCTGTCTCTTGGCCCGGAGCTGTACCTCATCCTGGAATATGACGCCGCGCTCAATGATGACGAGGAGGCGGTGGGGTACGGCAACGGTTATTTGAACTTCGGTTTGAAATGGGCGGCCAGTCCCCATCTGCGCCTGGAGCTTTATTTCACGAACCTGCTGGACAACGTCCGGGGTGCGGGTGAATCAGCGACTGTCGGGAACGTGGTAGACACTCTGGGAGGCGCAGGCAGGGAGCTGAGGGTTGTTTATGTTGACTGGTTTTAGCTTCCACTGAGTTTCCGCACCGGAAACTGTGGTAGTATCCATCCGAAGTTTTCGGATGGACATTAAATCGGAGCCTTTTCTAACATCTGTTTATCATACTTTGTACTCGTTCACGCCTTCCCTGAAACCGGGTTCGCCGATTTGGAGAGCGTATGCGTCTGGCAATAGTTGGTCCTCCTCTTTCTGGTAAGACCACCCTGTTTGCGGCACTGACCGGTCTGGGTTCGGCCGCCGGGACGGGAGCGGAGGGTGGTGTACATCTGGGTGTATTCGAGGTACCGGATCCACGCCTGGAACGTCTGGCGGAGGCAATACCTCATCCACGGGTCATCCAAGCCACCGTCGAGATGGTCGATATTCCCGGCTTCTCCGATATTGCTACGGGCCGGGGTGGGCGTGGTCTGGATGAGAAGACGATGGGTGCCGCTCGTACGGCGGATGCACTGGTGCTTGTTGTGCGTGCTTTCGGCCGTCCCTCTGTGCCTCATCCGGCCGGCCGGATCGATCCGGTTGCCGACCTCGAAGCGGTGTGGACCGATATGATCATTGCCGACCTCCAATCGGTCGAGAAACGGCAGAAAAAGCTGAAGTCGCTGATCTCTAAAGGAGGCGCGAGCCCGGAGGAGAAAGTCGAAGCAGAGGCTCTCCAACGAATGGCCGGAGCTCTGGGAGAGGGCAGCGCGGCAGGAGATGTGGAACTCTCTGCGGAGGAGGACCGGCTCCTGAGGGGCTTTGGCTTCATGACCGCCAAACCGCTCGTGCTTGTTGTCAACATCGGGGAAGAGCAGCTTCCATCCATCGTTGCAGAGGAATGGGTGGAATGGGGGAGTGCGCACGGTGCAAATGTGCTGGCGTTGTGCGTCGACCTGCTGGTGGAACTGGGCAGGCTTCCCCCCGGGGAGGTGGAAGAGTTTGCAGAAGAGTATGGCGTAAACCCTGAGGCGGCAGTTGACGTCATCCGGGCGGCCTATGAAGCCTTGGACGTGGTCACATTCTATACGGCTACCGGTGGAGAGGAGCTGCGTGCCTGGGCCCTGCGCAGGGGCCGCTCTGCCCTCGAGGCAGCCGGTGAGATCCACTCGGATATGGCCAGGGGCTTCATAAGGGCCGAGGTGATAGGAGTGGACGAACTGGTTGAGGCGGGTTCCTGGGCGGCCGCCCGAAAAGATGGGCTGGCCCGGCAGGAAGGGAAATCGTACTGTGTTGCTGATGGTGATGTGCTGAACATCAAATTCGCGGTTTGAGGGGAACACAATGATAAAGCGGCTGTTTGGAGCTGTTGGAATCCTGCTGCTTGTTGCGGTAAGTTCCAAATGCACAGGTTCTGACGAGATCGATCTTATATACCAGGTACAGGCGGATGTCCCCGGTATCACGGCTGACATCGAGTATCTTAAGGCTGAAAATGATACGGTGCGTGTGGAGGGTGCTACCCTCGCATGGCAGAAGAATCTCGATACCAACGCTGGCAAGCCTGTCTACATTAAGGCCAGGAGTAACAGCCCAAACGAAGTGACTATCACAGTGTCAATTTTTATTAATGGCCAGCTTTTCAGATTCGACCGGCAAAAAGGAATATTTGTAATAGCGACTACCAGCGGCATCGTCGATAATCCAGGTCTGCTGATTACCGGAGCGGGAATCAACTAGTTTCCGGACGGAAACTAACTAATGAAGGGAGTTGTGTAGAATAGTGGATATGGAGTTCTGGGAAATACAGAGCGTTATTAATTCACTTGCTCGAAGGCGGGGTATTTATCCTCCTGAGGCATATTTATTCACACTCGATGCATTGAACAGAATGGCGGAGGATCTTTCGGTCAGACGCCACCTTTCCGGATACGAGCTTCTCAAAGGAATCGTGTATCTGGCGCATGAGAAATTCGGGAGGATGGCGGTGAATGTCTTCGGCCAGTGGGGGATATCCCACACAAAGGATTTCGGTGTTATTGTCTACGACCTGGTCGATGAGGGAATTCTGAGCAAAACGGAGGATGATCACCTCGAGGACTTCGAGGATATCTTTGATCTGTCGGAGGCTCTCGAGGAGGAGGCCTGGCGTCAGAAATGGCGTGTCGGGGACCTCGGCGAACAGGACGTTTTTTGAAAGGGCCTCTCAGAGTGACTGAAGCAGAAATCCGGCAGGCGGAGGATCTGATACTCAAGCTGAAGGGGAAGCGCGTCCTGGTTGTCGGGGATGTCATGCTCGATCGGTACGTATGGGGGCAAGTAAGCCGGATGTCACCAGAGGCCCCCGTTCCGGTCGTCGAGGTGGAAAATGAAGCCATACGTCTGGGTGGGGCGGCCAATGTGGCGGCCAATGTGGTCGCTCTCGGCGCGGAGCCTCTGCTGGTCGGGCTTGTAGGGCCTTCAGGCCCGGCAACCGACGAACTGCTCGACCTGTTGGAAGCCGAGGGCCTTTCCAGGGAAGGGCTTCTTGAAGATCCGGATAGACATACCAGTGTGAAGACCCGGATCATCGCCCACCAGCAGCACGTTGTGCGTGCCGACTGGGAGGACAAAGCTCCGGCAGAGGGGGCGGTAGCAGCTGGATTGTGTGACTTTGTGGCCGGCGTTCTGGAGGGAGTAGATGCGGTGATCCTCCAGGATTACAACAAGGGCGTACTCTCCTCGGCGGTGCTTGACACAATGCTGCCAAAGCTGAGGGAGTCCGGCCTGCCTGTTACTGTGGATCCCAAGTTCGAGCGCTTCTTCGAGTACACGGGTGTAACGGTATTCAAACCGAACCTGAAAGAAGTGGAGGCCGCACTCGGCACCCGACTATCAGATGATGAGAATGTGGCGGAGGCTGCCCGCATGCTTCTTCGGCGTCTGGAAGCGGAAAATGTTCTAATAACCCGTGGGGAACTAGGGATGACGCTTCTCGAGACCGACGGCACCCTTACCCATGTAAGTACACGTTCCCGCCACGTGTACGACGTCTCCGGCGCCGGTGATACGGTTATTGCCACCCTGACATCAGTTCTGGCAGCTGGGGGAAGTGTGCGCGAAGCCGCTGCTCTGGCGAACTATGCCGCCGGTGTGGTGGTCGGTGAGGTCGGAGTAGTGGTTATTACTTCTGAGGGACTTCTTCAAGCTGTTACTGAAGGGGAGAGCTGACTTGGTGGGGAAGGTGGTCAGCTGGGAAAAGGCGGCCTCCTTTTGCCGTCACCAGCAGCAGGTGGGGAAACGGGTTGTGTTTACCAACGGCGTATTCGACCTGCTCCACAGGGGGCACGTGGAGTATCTAGCCGAGGCGAAGGCTTTGGGTGATTTCCTGCTCATTGGCGTGAACGACGACTCAAGCGCCCGCACACTTGGCAAGGGGCTGGAGAGGCCCATTAATAACGCCGACGACAGGATGACCGTACTGGCCGCCCTCGAATGTGTAGATCTTGTTATTCCTTTCGAGCAGGAGACCCCCCTGGATCTGATCGCTTTTCTCAGACCGGATGTTCTGGTAAAGGGGAGCGATTACACTGAGGAGGAGGTGGTCGGCGCCAGCGAGGTGCGTTCCACGGGCGGTGAGGTGGTTCTGATATCTCTCAGAGAGGGATACTCAACCACTGAAATCCTGGAGCGTATCCGCAGAGCCTACACCGGGACCGGGAGTGGTTGATGAGCCCCGAAACCCTGCATCCCGCCCTGCCTGAGAACTGCTCATTCGCGCCTGCTGCTGATGCGCTGCTCGAGAACGGGCAGGTGGATGAGGCGTGGCGGCTGTGTAGGGCGGGTTTGGCGGCCCATCCACTCTATGCAACAGGGCATATCGTGCTCGGCCGAATCAATATTGCCCGGGCCGACTGGGAGGATGCCCGTCAGTCCCTGGAACAGGCGCTGCAGTTGGATGGTTCGAGCCCCGCGCTTCTGGAAATGCTCGCAATATGCTACGATGAACTGGGGCTGACCGAACTGTCGCAAGACTGTCGTGCCTTCGATCGTGACCTGGACATGAGGCCGCTGACCGAGGAAGAACATGAGGGAGGACCGGAAATGGTTGATGAGAAAGCCGACGACCGGGAACCTGGAGAAGAGGAAGTCAAGAAACCTGAGGAGCCCAGATCCGATATCGTCGAAGAACTGGACGACATGGGCAGTCCTGAGGAAGCTCTGAAGGAGCTGGATGCGCTGCTGGAAGATGCCGGACCCTCCCTCGAAGGTGACCAGGGGGAGGAGGCCGGAGAGCCTGTCTCGCCCGGCGGGAAAACCGAAGAGGTTTCTTTGGATGCGGAGCCGGCTGAAGCTGGAGAAGAGGAGGGCTCCAGGGAGGAGATGTGGAAGAAGATCATGGAGAAGTCCGATACGGTTGAGGAGTCCGGCTACGGTGGGATGGAGGAACTGGAGACCATCGTCGGAGAGAAGGAGGGAGAGGTCGCTGCGGGAACGGATGAGGAGCCGGTAATCGGGTCCCAGGAGCAGGTAGAGCCTGGGGAGGCGGAAGAAACTACAGAACTGGAGCTCGAAGGGGATCTTCCTGTCGAAGGCGTTGTGGAGGGTGTGTCTGACGTCTCGGTGGTGGAGGGCCTCGAGATCGGCTCGGTGGCTGAAGAGGCGGACGAAACTGTGGCCGTTGATCCCGATGAAAAGGAGATCAGCTCCGTGGTGGGAGATGAAGAAATGGTAATGGGGCCGGTCGAGCTTCCCGACGATGCAATCGAGGATGTCTCGGAAGGGCTTGAGCTCGACGATGGCTACGATATAACGCCCGCCGTCGAGGATGCTGAAGAACCGGCCGCAGGTGAGGAAGAACCTGCGGAAACGGCAGCCACGGAAATCGAACCGGGATCCGATGTGGAAGAGGCGCTCCGTGCCCTCGAGGAAGATCTGGAAATGAAGCCGGATATCGATTCCCAGCTTGATGAGCTGAGTGCCGGAATGGGGGAGGCAGAAGAGGTCGCTGCGGGTGAAACCATTCTGGAGGAGACCACTCTGGAGGAGACCACCCTGGAGGGGACTTCCCTCGAGGAGATTGCCGTGGAGGAGGTGGACCTACCGGAGGGGGCTGTAGAGGAGGCAGTAGAGGAAGCGAAAGAAGAGGAGGGGGAAGAGTTGCCTGGTGAGGTGGAGGGGATCGAGGCAGGGTCACCAACTGCACAGATAAAGGACGCGGATGATTCGATAAGGATAGCCATCCAGGCTGAGATAATAGCCGCGAAGGGACATACGAAAGAGGCTATTCGGCTCTTTGAGGCCCTTCACTTATGGGAACCTGATCGAGCATCCTACAAGGAACGGCTCGACGAGCTTCGGCGCCTCCAGCAGTAGCCGACCGCCGGGACCTCACTACCCTTGAACCGCAGCACAAAAGGCGTCCCTGGAAGCTCTGACTCTGACGTTTACAGCAGGCGCAAGTCGGCGCTCTGGGAATCTCAGGAACTCGAGGGCATCGACGCCTTCCTTGTTACGGAACCGGTGCATCACAGATACCTGTGCGGCTTTTCCGGTTCCAACGCCTATCTGTTTCTAACTCCCGCTGAGACTCTCTTCTTCACTGACGGCCGCTATTGCGAACAGAGTGATGACGAGGTCCGGGGAGCTCAGGTAGAGATCGTGGAGGGGCTGCTTCGAGACGCGTTGAAGGGGATTGTGAGACCGGGCCAAAGCGTCGGCTTCGAGGCGCAGCGCCTGACCGTGGCGGAGGCGGAAGGGCTTAACTCCTCCTTTCCGCAGGTGGAATGGCGACCTGTAGAAGATGTGATCGAACGGTTGAGACTCCACAAGGACGAGAGCGAAGTGGCCGCGATACAGCGGGCTGCGGACATTGCAGTCGAAGTAATGGGGGAAGTTGCCGGAAAGCTGGAGCCGGGACGTACCGAACTGGAGATAGCGGGTTGTGTGGAGGAAAGCCTCCGCCGTCATGGTAGTGAAGGCAGCGCGTTCGAGCCTATAGTCGCCTCAGGTCTCAGGGGAGCGATGCCACACGGACGGGCCTCCACGAAACCGGTTAGTGAGGGAGAATGCGTCACTATCGATTTCGGCGCCGTCTGGAGCGGCTACCACAGCGACCTTACACGAACCTTCGCAGTCGGAGAAGTGGAACGGCAATTTATAGAGTGGCAGGAGGTACTGGGCGAGGCCATCGAGGCTGTTCTGGCGCTGGTGGAACCGGGTTTTCCCTGTAAGGAGCTGGATGCTGCGGCCCGAGGAGTTATCGACGAAGCCGGGTTGGGCGACTATTTTGTCCACAATCTCGGCCACGGAATCGGCCTGGAGGTGCATGAAGGACCTCATCTTTCACGATCATCTTCGGATAGCCTGGCCGAGGGAATGGCATTTACAATCGAGCCGGGCATTTATGTGCCCGGTCGCGGGGGGATACGTATCGAGGAGAATGTCGTGGTGACCGGGGAAGGTCCGCGACT
>Ga0114919_10002379_pt1 | contig 15231 bp, 7 predicted proteins | sample BlataG_FD_88682 | JGI IMG/M metagenome (GOLD analysis project Ga0114919, IMG submission 88682) | Deep subsurface microbial communities from Black Sea to uncover new lineages of life (NeLLi) - Black_00105 metaG | ecosystem: Environmental > Aquatic > Marine > Oceanic > Sediment | place: Atlantic... | reverse complement strand
TTGTATCACGTTTTCAGGAGTTAGTGAAACACGAAAAGTTGTGCACTATGTGTCGCTAGACTACAGAATATAAAGATTTTTTGAAAGAAAGTGCACAAGTCAGAAAATGAAAAACCAAAGAAAAGTTGTGCACCATAGACACGTAAAAATAAAAGTTAAATATAAAAATATGGAGGAAGAGGGGCTACAAAAAAAATTTTTATAGGGAGTATGATGGATGGATGTGGAAGAAAAAAAATAAAACGACGCTGTAGATGTTATACGGTGGTTTCTGAACAACTTTTAGAGCACAAACAGTAGCCTTTTGAGTCTATAATGGCGACTACAGGTGTTTTTCGACAGACTGCAGATGTGAGGGCTGGTCAGTATATGGGTACTCAAGCCCGAGATAAGGGAAGGGGTGAACCTGGTTCTAAGGAACAATTGGAACGTTATTATGGGAGGAGTGAGCATCAACCGTTTGTTAATCCTTATCATGGACGTCCTGTGATTGATCAGACACTTGGTGATCAATTTGGCGAGCCTCGATATGAGTTGGATGTAGGTCTTCAAGTGAAGAACATTATCATGGCTGATGCTGAGCAACCTTGGATGACAATCATAATGCCTCTTCAGAATACGGATGCTTTGACGATTACAGGTACCGAATGGTATTACAATCGAAGGCTTCCTCGACCCACTCCTTACCATGCTCCTTCTCCATATGTGACGGAGGAGTACCGTAAGTTCTACGGTCAAGTTCAACGGTATGGTGAATCCATCCGTATGGAGAGCGATTTTTACCATACCGAGGCTGGTATGCAGAACTTTATTCTTAAATTGACTGGTATTGCTTCCGATATGATCGAGGGGATTCGTTTTGACGTTCTTCGTGAGATGATCCGCGCAATCGAGGAGTTCAAGCGCTATTATGCTGTACATACGTACACTGAGAATCCATCCAAAGACATTATGTCTCGTGTAGCTCTCTTTGCGGCTTTGAACAAGGCTCCCACCAAGGAGAATCAATTGGGTGTTACGATTGAACGTTTGGAACGTGCTCTTCATGATGTAGTACCCGGACCTTATGAAGTGATTGTCCCTCCTGAATGGGGTATCTTCATCCACATGATCAACCAGACACCGGCTCCTCAGCCATATGTCATCATGAGTGATGTATTCGTCGAAAATGGTCCTTCTCCTAAGGGTATTATTGGACGAAACAGGTATTGGGAATACCCTGACGTGGTGGTCGAGACAGGCGCTCCTCGATTGAGACTTTTGGATCGAAAAACCATTGTAGCCGAGTATTATCGAAATCAGTTTAAGGATCGTGGAAGCGATCTTTGTGTCAAGCTGACCGGTCTATTGGCTTCCGACAAGGACCCCGATCGTATGCGTAATATCGTAGTATACTCTGCGGATGAGAATAAGTACATCGAGGTTCATTTGGAAGACATGGTCAGGGCAAGCTGTGTTGTTCCTGATTATTACAAAACCGGTTCAGTTGGAGATCGAAGAGGACATGGTTCCAAGTACCGACAGCTTAAAGATATGTACAATGAGATGGGATACAAGGGATCCGATGCCAAGAAGTATTTCCACCCGAGTGGAGATGTTCCAGGAGGTCTTTATGGCAAACGCGGAGATCATCACGGTATCTCTGGAAGTATTCGACGTGCACCTCTCTTCCTACAATTCGAGCCCAAGGAAATTGCCAAGTCCCATATTCGAAAGGTCAAGTACAGTGGAGAGAGTGATGGAAACGTTCAGGATGTTAAGGACCATATGAATCAAGGCCAAGTGCTATGTGCTCGTGCCATGCGTTCGTTTGTCACTGGACTCGGTGCGACATACAGTAATGGTATGTCACTCCTCGAGGAATTGGCCAATGCTCCCATTAATGATGCTTGGGTTGCTGCTTTTGTCTCCGAGAATATCCACAATTCCCTCAACTTTAACGATGATGGAAGGTTGGAATTCCCTACAAACGTAGACGTCGACAATGCTTTGATAGAACGATGGGGAGATTTCAAGTCCTTCCGGATGGGTAAGCAATTGGCCACGGAATCTGGAGGGCACTATATCTTACCAACTATCGATACTGGCCTGAAACTGCCTCCTGGATGTGATTGTGCCGTTGGTCTATACTCGATCAAGGCATTGACGAACGAAACGGCGTACAATAATGAGACCTTGCAGAAGATAAAGGATCACATCGATGTCATGCTGACTATGGTCAAGGCGTGCAATATGCTCCCTGAATGCGAACTGACCAACCCTGCGAACCGAAACCCTTGGGTACGCACGGACGATCCTGTATTGGGCGCTTTCGATTTCGCGTACAACAACGGGTTCCGTCAATTCCATCCTCCAATGTTTGTGGGCGTTCCTACAAGAATTACTGAAGTTAACGATGAAGGCTTGCCGGGAGAGAATGTAGAAGTTCTCAGTGGTGATGACCAAGAATCAGAGGGTATTTTTGATACTGAAAATGAAGATGATACGGATGTTTTGGAATTTTCTGCAGCCGGTATTCCCAAAGGATCTGTGACCATCCTAGGACTCGGGGAAAATGTAAACGTAATGTATGTACGCACTTCCTTAGCATTCACTCCTGGTATTCGAGCCAGCTTGTCCAAGAAAACGACAACCGGTGTACGTGAAGGAAACAAGGAAACTCAATACAAAACGGCACTCGATGTGCCGGGGAGTACTTCGACTATTAGCTTACCCGCTCCTGAAGAAGAAATCACCTATGAAGAGCTTCGTGCGGATCCCGAAATCTTCAGCAAGATTCGATACAATGTCGAAGGCGATATTTCGGAATTGAGTCGTAGTAGATCGGAGCTTACACCCATGGTTTCTGGAAAGCCCAAAGAGTTCCACCATTATTCATACAATATGATATATGGTGCCACCTCTGGAATGTCTCGTTCTGGAGAACTCCCCCGCGCTTCTATTGGATCTTCTTCTTCTTCTTCTTCCACACGTCGATCCAGTTCGACTACCCGAAGGAGACGTGGCGTAGGATCCCTCATTGGATCCTCTACATCGAGGAGAGGAAGGAGACGCGAAATCCCTAGCTTAAGCGATGCCATAGACGAAGAAGTTGCTTCCATTGGAGCCGAAGAGGGCGAAGATTACGAACCTACACGTCCTGGACCCACTTCTCGTGTCGGTAGGCTTGGTAATGAAAAGAGCAAAGTGAGGTTGCCAGGCGGAGCTCTACGATACCGCGAAGGGTACCGCATGATGAACCGTTTCAACGGAAGCAACTTTGTCCGTAAGATGAAGAAAATCAGTGCCAAGAATGGAGACCCCAGTGCCTTCTTTGCCATTGCATGCATGATGTCTCGTCAAGATCGTGTAGAAGATTTGATTAAGTTGGTGGAGAATGGACTCCATGTAGCCTTCGATTTCCTCCTATTCCGTTTAGTCGAACTCCACATGGAGAGTGCTATATTGTGCAAAGCCGGTCTGGGTGTTACTGTGGTGAACAACTCGGATTACAAGAATGCTGAAACCGTGTCGACCAAGACATATCATGGTCATTTGACTGTCCATTATGGTGCCAAGGTGACAAAACGCGATTGGCAGTTGATGTTGGAAGATCTGAGGTGTAATGGATACATTCAAGGAAAGGGTTCTGGTTTTATCATGAACCCAGGAGATCTATTACGTTCTTCTCGTTCCACTGGATCGAGGAACAAATCGTTCATCTGCTACGCACAGCCCATCGCTTCCCCTGAACTCCCACCAATGCTCTCGATGTCGGGACAATGGGAAATGCCAGACGTGGTACCTCAGAACTTGCCGGAATCTGGACGTCTGTATCATGGATGCGATTGGTATAACAAACTCTGGGGATGGCATGATACCATGGTCCGTGAACGTGAAAAGCAGACTTACTTTAGGACCAAGGGTAATGTTTGGCCTCAAGTCGCTTTCCGAGGTTGGCATCAGGTATACAGCCTGAACAATGGGCGATTCCAGATCGAATCGTATGGAGAAGGACACCTCGCCGGTTCGGATTACCCAGGAGCTATCCATGTACTCAACGGAGATTCTTCATGGTTCAATCCTCCTCCTATGACTGACATTGAGATGATCTAAACCCTCTCTCTTTATCTTTCTTTCTCTCTGTCATACAAAAAAAAAATAAATGTTTGTGATTTTCTGTCTACAAGAAGAAAAAAAAAGAAGAATATAAAGTTACTCCCACTTTATACACCACACTCTTACGTACACAATATGGAAATGTTGTTCTCAGCATTGATTATACTATTCTTTTTATTGATCGCCATGGGAGCTATATGGATCTATCAATGTTTTGTTGTCGTTAAAGCCCCTGGCATGGGTTACACAACATGGTTTGGTAAACCGTGTCGACCTATATCACCAGGAGTACATTTCTTATGGTGGCCTTTAGAAAATCTTCATCAATATTATTGGACACGTACAGATGCAACAACGAGTGGAGAAGGTGTATTACGCGCATATCGAGGATCTTTTGTATCTTCAGCCGAACGCATTTACGATCCTCCTCAATACGAAATCACTACGAAAGATGATCTTTTGATTATCATCAATGTTTTGATTTCATACCGAATAGAAGATATATACAAAGCCTTTTTCAACGTGATGGATTTATATCGATCAATGGAACAAGTTTTGAGCACATTAGTTGTCGAAAAGGCATCCTCTATGACTCTGGAAGAAGCCATTGATGGTAAAGACGAAATCCAGGAATATATATTTAAAATCTTTTCGGGAAAGACCGAAGACTGGGGTGTCTCGATTACTCGTGTAGATCTTCAGAGTATAAATTCTTCTCGAACTATCGTCGATGCTAAATTAGAGATGGATTCAGAAGAAAAGAGATTGGATGCAGAACACCGTCGACGTAAAGCCACGCACGAATACGAACTTTCGAATATTGAAAGGGAAATCGAGAAACAAGCTAAAGAACATGAAAAGGAGCGTGCTGAAGCGATACATAAAGCAGAACTGGTACGTACGGAAGCAGACAGTAAAATGTACCAGAAAATGAAGGAATCGGAAAGTGAGCTTGTTCTATGGAAAGCACGAGCAGATGGTAAAAAGGCTGAAGTGGAAGGATTGAAAGGAACTGGACTGTCGGACGAAGCTTTGACTGAGTACGTCAAGTGGAAAGCATTGGAAAATATGCCCAACGTACAATTCATACCTACAGAGGCATTGGGTTTAATGAAAGCTACACGATTGTACCATCACTTGGAGGCATCATCTTGATTGACGGTGTAATTAAGTAGATAACGCCCAATAAAATAAATTTGAGGCTATATCAGCGATAGGATTCGTTTCGAGATGAGAACTTCCATCACCATCACCATCGCTAGGACATTCGTCAGAGAAAAAGACTTGAACAGAATAGTCTCCTATTGATACACAGTTTGTATCGTCTGAAATTCTACCCGTTCCCGTACAGTCGTCACCACTGTATATGGTGGTACTGTTTGCACTACAGTTCACGTATGCATAAAATGTACGGTCATCCACAAAAAGTGTATTGCATTCTCCGTTTCGAAGATTGTCTCGATCATCACAATATCCATCTTTGCCGCAATTATCGTCGTCATATACCACTACATTGGCCGAGCATTCTTTCTCCCCACTGCCCCCTCCTGGACACTGAATTTCTCCTGCGAAACCATAATTTGGTGGATCACCAAATTCCCTACAATAGTTGCAAAGCCAAGTCGCGACATCTCTTTTGTCGGTACATGTATTGTCCGTATACCACGTTATACGGTACGTGGTGTCATAAAGTCCGGTCAAGTTTCCTTCAACGATGATGTACGACCCTGTAATAGGGGATCCCGTGCAAATATCTAGTTCTTGTGTACAAATGTCCAAGGTATATTCTCGACAAGTTCCCGGACAAGTGGGGTCACCTGAGCTACATTCGCATAAATCGATGGATCTAACGAGTGTTATGAAAGAAAATAGAAAGACCAATGCCAGCTTCATCCTTCATTCAAATGATGACTAAAGACTATGGAAAAATAAAAATAAAATACTTCTTTTATTTTTTTTTTTTTTTTTGCCCTCTCTCTCTCTCACTGTCCCAAGACACGAGGTCTTCCACCAGGAGAAGGACTGAATGCAGCAAACGGTCTTTCCTCTACAGTACGTCTCCGAACATTTCTTCTTTCTTCTTCACCAACACGTGATCGACGACGAGAATGTGAAGAAGATTCTCCAGAGTACCTAGCCCGTAATCTGAAATCTCCAATGGTAATGGAATTTGATCTATGGTCGTTTCTTCGATGCATTCGATGTTCCAAAACGACGTTGGTATTTGGAGAAGGGAGATGGTCTACACACATACTGGATCGAAGATGACCGTATAATCCGTCTGAAGATAGGACAAGAGAAGAAGATGATGATCTTACATCGCTTCGACTCAATTCGTCTGCTGCGTCCATTGATTGGTCTACGATACTGTCCACGAACGGATCACCATATCTGTTCATCCTTGAAACGGGACCAATTGGTGGAAGAGAAGTCGATGAAGATCCCTCGATGGCGTAGGGGTTGTAATCTGTCATACGTTTCCTAGGAGGCAATCGTTTCAAGAAATCCATATCCTCTTCATCGAGGCCATCGGGTTGGTCTTTCGGACGAAGTCCATGTAGAACGGCACGAGAGATGGATATATCGCACATTTGGTTATGGTATTGTTTTCCGCTAATCTCTCTATCCATGTACGCTTTCTCTTTCTCCTTATGCTTTTTCTTGATCGCTTCATTCTTCTCGACCTCTTCGATCTTCTCCGATGGATACCTCTCGATGATAGGATACTTTCCGAAATGGTGCATATTCTTACTTCGGTATTTATCTGATTTCCAGGCCATAAAAAGGGGTGTGGATAGCATATAATGAGCTTTCGACATATCGAGGGTGGTTGGAATTCCACATTCGCTATAGTGACGTACAAATGCAATGATATCCGGATGATCGTCCATATCGTGAGAACCCATGGTGGAAACAAGAGGGACCATAAATGGATCTTTCCCTGTCTCTGTTGGACATCGATTATGGACTGTTGCATTCCACGATTCGTTGGGTGGAAGAGGGTTGACACGGGTCATCGGTTTGTGCACTGGTTTGATATCGATGGTTTTGAGGATGGAAAGGTATCCTGGTTTGTTTTCACACGGAAGTAATGTGATATACGTCGCGGGTTCCGAAATGTCCCTTTGAATAAACTCTTTCAAGTCTTTTTCAATTTGAATGTCTGGGAAATGTTCGAACGGGGCTCTTGTGGATAAGAACCAAGCACCTTGTCTACGTGTAATCCCTCGATAAGATCCGTATCCACCACCGCTTCCTCCTCCAGATGACCGTTTCATCATTTCTTGATACGAAAGAACTTTGGTGGTGATCTTTTTACCAGTTCGATTCATATCGTTCACCGTCACCGTCTTACTCGCAAAGCTATATAGTACAGAATAGATTAGACTATCTGGATACTTGTTGGTCATGGCGGATTTGACCATAGTGACCATATCGGACATGCTTTGTGTCACATAGACAAAGTTTTGGTCAAAAAGTGTCGAGGAAGGATTTCCACGTGCTTGATCGGCTAGATGTGTTGCATTTTCCGAAGGTATAGATCGTAAAGATCCAGAAGATGTAGGTGCACCTTCTCCTTCTTCCATATGTGTCGTCGAGGCTACATATCCTTCGGCTTGTTCTCTCCATTCGTCTGGAACACGTCCTCTGGAACGTTCTCGAAACTCGTTTGCTCTAGCTAATTGTTGGTGGTACGTATTGACTTGGTCCGCACTGGGTACACGGAATAATTCTCGACGTGGACGTGTTTCGGTAGGTTCGGTTTCGGCTCGAATACGTGCACGTTCTCGTTCTTCTTCGGTTACATACTTATTGAATTGAAGTGCGAATTTCTGGAAGGTAGCTTCCGTATTCATATCGACCATGGGTGGATGGACTAAGGAAGTACGTTTCAGTACGGTAACTAACGCTTCCATTACTTCACATTCGATCGAAGGCAGAATGATACGGTGAAACGCAGTCATCATTGTCACAAACATCTCTTCCGTAAATACCATGTGATTCTCGATACCAAGGAAGTCTTGACTTTGCATACGTCGAAAGGTCCCAGAATCTGTCTGACCTTTCGTTCGAGAGACTTCAGTCATGAAATGAGCATAGACGGCATAAATGATCACCATCGATCGACAAGCGTTTCGAATCTGTTTTTGTTTCCGAACACCAATCTCCACACCATACTTGTCCTTCATGAACCTTGCAAACGATGGCATCAAGATATTGTAAACGTCCATATTGACGTCTTGAAAGATTCCGATTCTCCTCTCGAATTTATGGGGAAGCCAATTGGTCCAGTATGCCAACCTCTTTTTGTGAGCCGATTGGAACTCTCGATCGGGTCGATTCCAAGCAATATGTTCTTCCGCAGAGAGTTCTGCATTCGAGATATTATTCTCAGAAACAGAGACGGCATCGACACATAATCGTTGAAGCATAGCAGGACTCATGTTCTTGATATTGTCGTTCGTAATTCCAGTGATAGATACTTTCGCTCGACTGGCTGAAGTCACAGTAGTGGCTTTCCCATCCTCAAAATGAGCACGGGACTTTTTCGTAAATCCACTGGTTAACATCATCTTGAGTACGGAATCTTCTCCACTTCCACCTACACCTTTCCCTCCACCTTTTCCTTTTCCTCCTTCTCCTCCGGTAAAAAAGGCAGTGGGTAGTTCGTGAAAGATCAACCATTCATAACAATGATTTGTATCGGTCTGGAAACTGTTCATCGTGAAATCCGTCACTACATTAGCATGTCCAGGCGCCGAGATATGTGTAATACATTCCACAGGATACGATTTTCCCACTCCTGATTTTCCATGCAAAAGCTGATTGTACGACCCAATACCTTCGGCATCTTCATAGAGCGCGGAATTCCTCGATGCTAATGTGCGTATGGCTAGAAATCGAGCCTCTCCTTCATTCAGTAAGAATAGTTCCGAAAGAGAATCGAATAGATGAATGATAAAATTGGCCCATAACGACATACGATTTCCACTATCCGAGAATCGTACACATAAACTTCCTTCAGGCCACATTTCTTCGGCAGTGAAATTCTTTTCCCAACGCAACCCAGCAGCATACGAAGCAGGTATTTTAGGTTCTTCTTGCATAACCCATTGCTGTTCTTTACGTTCGAGATGTCGAAGTAAGTTCAGCTTGACGTCACTCAACGCTTGACAATACGCAAAGTTACTTGTCGGATAATCACTTGGTTGGATTTCTTTGATACGTTGAGTAGCCTTACTTCGAAACTGAAGCAATTCGTCCGCATCGTAAAACTTAGCCTTGATGGATTCGTCGATACCCAAATACCCCAAAGGATCGAGGAGTGCAGCTCGACGGTCCACAAATTCTGCATCCGTCATTACATCATCACGTATTAAATCTCCTCGATTCACAGCTTGTTGATGTTCCGTGGCACGACGAATCATGGAATCCCAGTCAAAATTCATTTCGTTTCGAATGTCCACATTCAAAAGAAACGGTTCTTCGGAAGAGGATTCTCCTCCTCCTCCTACAAACGGATTGATCGTCATCCTAGATGCCATGGATCGCATAGGTTCGATCAAAGAAGCGTTTCCTACAGCGGCTTTCTTGATATCTCTAGGAATAAGCCTGTTCCATAGAATCGAAGGTTTCAATTCGGAAAAGCTCATCGAAGAAACGAGTTCGGGAAACGGAAATGTGGTTTTCACAGCAGGTAAGTGTTGAACGGCGTTCCTCATCACCTCTAAAGAGAGATATCGTTTGAGCATGGAAGTGTTGGTACCGATAGGTCCGTATGATCCAGCACCAGGACCGTCACAATCAAAGTAGTTTCGAGGATCTCGTTGAGCAGGACATACACCAGGAACCAAATCGTTCCTCACAATGCAAAAGAACGGATGGAATATATGGGCGATGTGTAACGGGTTGTTGTGGTACACATGTGGTTCGACTTGGACTTCAGTAGTCGGAAGTTGGTTGATGGGATGTGTAGGTGGAAGAATTCCACGTAATCGAAGAAACGATCCGTACGTCTCAGGCAAAATGTTTCCAAAACATTCAGGAGAATCCATGTAGAGTGAATGTGCACGTTCTCTCGCATTGAAACGTGCCCGATTGTCGTTGAAAACGTAATGCAAATTCCTTCCAAGATTGATCGCAGGATCGTTCTGGTGAATTCGAAGACGGTATCCACGGACGTCAAAGGCATTGTCAACCAATAATTCCCATGTGACACTGAATTGAGTGATACGACGAATCGTACGGTTGATCACATCCCGTGTGACCGTTCTGGAAAGAGGAGGAGTGTCTTCTTCTTCTCTAATACGCGCCTCTTCCAATGTATTGTAGATGACTTCAGGTATAGTCGTTTCCGTTTGCGAAACAACCGTATCATCGATCAACTTGAACGCAGGTGTTGTACCAGTTTCAATCAACATCCTGGCATACCCTAAATGAGTACAGAAAGAATCTTCATATCGAACGGGATTGTCGTCTGAAACAGCAGTAAACAGATCTTCTCGAGTAATCTCCACTTCTTGTCCAGTCTCCCACATGGTAAATTTTCGATTCGATTTGGTACGGGAAAACGAATTGGCATCTTTGGTCAAATCCCTCGCTTGATGGTCCATTCCAATAGTACAGATTCGAGCGAGTAACATTAAGACCATCTTAGCTTTGTGGCTATAATCACCCCTGTCTCCAGGCTCATGGATCAATTTGGAAACCGTCAAACTCCGTAAATTTCCAAGTGTCTCAACGGAAAGAAACTCGTCGCGTTCTTCAGGACTTACAAACAATTCTTTCGAAAACTCATATGCAAGAACGATAGGTTTTCTCTCCAATCGCTTGAATCCTAAACCGCAAAGTTCAGGGATTTCCGAAACCGTATATTCAGGTATGGGAGGGACAGTGCTTTCGTTTTTCTGAACGATAGGTCCTCGAAGTGGAGTTAAAAGTTCTTCCCTTAGCTCATCGTACGAAACTCCAATTCTTCGATTCAAAGAAGGAGGAGTGATATGTTCTACAGGATCTTCGTCATAACTTTCAGAGGAAGAAGATTTTTCTTCTTCTTCTTCTTCTTCTTCGTCCCAATTTATGATAGTATCGTCCACTATTTCCTCTTCCTCACCTTCCATCGAGGAGTGCTCTGATTCTTCCGTCGAAATGGAATACGGGTAAATATCGTTTTCTACATCATCCGGGCCAATACTCTGTAATTCTTGTACGGGTTCATTTTCTACGTCTTCGTTATCCATACGTTTCAGAGAGGTAGAGTGAATAAATTTGTGGTTGGGTAGGTAAGGTCACGCACGTTGATATGTGGACTATCTGCGCAAGAATAAATAAAAATTTTTTTTCCTCTCCTTCCCGCCAAAAAAACATATATTTTTTTTGACCATTTGCAAATTAAAAAAAAAACTTTTTTTTGACCATTTGCAAATTAAAAAAAAAACTTTTTTTTTTCTTACTCACACCTCTTTAAATTGAATCTTCCTCGATGTTTTGTATATGGATACCATATGATTCGTTTCAGTAATGATAGAAACAGAGTAAAAGTAAAGAGTAAAGAGAATTTTACTCTAACCAACTTTGGAGTGTTGTAAAACGCGTTCTTTGTGCTACATGTGGAACGATACCGATCCTTCTCATTCTTTCGTCTTTAATGATATCCAGGATATTGGTATGATCATTCGATGCGGCCAGGTTTTCTGCAGTTCTTCCATGGTCGTCTTGTAAATCCAGTTCGGCTCTGTTTTCTATGAGTAAATTCACCATGTCTTCGTCGCCTTTCTTAGCAACTACCATCAACGGAGTTGTGTCTGTGTTATCTCCAATATTCACATCTGCACCAAAGTGAATGGCCAACCGTGCGATCCGACTGGCGTTTGTAGATAGCGTACTACTACCTACATCGTAAGATCGAAGTGCGCGAAGAAGCACGGTACTGCCATCATTCGATTGTGCGTCCACGTTGGCTCCTGCTCTCATCAATACATAAGCAATCGTTGGGTACATCATGCGGGGTTTTGCAGTTTCTATCAATGCAGTGGCGCCTCGACTGTCTTTTAAATTCATATTGTCACCCTTTCTAATGAGTAGTTGCGCGATGGATTCCTTCGTTGTAACGCGTATCGAATACTTTTGTAAGATAATGATCAGCAATGGCCGGCCATAGGGTCCTTTAACGTTGATATTAGCGCCTTCCTCAATAGCATCTAGTATATCGTCTCTATTTGCAGAGTCCACTGAGCGGATCAGTTTGTCGTCCGGAGATTCCATTTCCCTTTTTGGTTTGCATCACAGGATCTACTATGAAGAATTTCCATTATTTAATTTCCTCGTGCTTTTTATGGAGGACTCTGTACGAGGAAGAAGTTTTACGTAGACATTTGGATGTTAATATATCAAACGTTTGATCGTCTCCTTCCTTTTGAACGGCTTTATTTCCAGCAGAAACGTAATCCGCTGTACATTGTATATGGGTCATCCAGAAATACCACTGGTATTATATCCGAGGTGATCGAATAACCAACGAAATTGGAATAATATTGTTACTTCTCGTTCTTATGGGTATACTTCTATATTATGGTTTAAAAAAAACAGAATAATACAATATCTATGTATACAACATGGCATTGTATATCTTTACAATGGAAAACCCAGGAGAAAAAAGTCCAAGACCAGTTAGTGGGGATGGGGGTAGTAAAAAGAGATTTCGAACAATCGACCCTGAAACAGGTCGAGAGGAATTTTTAGATATCGACCGTTTCATTTCTCTTCCACTTGAAATTCAATATAAAATTCTGACGCAACACGGAGTGAGTCCGTATGATTTGGAAAAGGTCTGTATTGCAGTAGCTTTGAAAGTTATTCGATCGAAAGAAGAAAGTATCGTCAGTGAAAAGGCGTTCCTCGATAGAATATGCGGAAGCGTTGATTTTTGGAAAATCAAGTATCAAATCAGCTTCGACGGTATCATCGAGCCAATCACACCCATGTCGGACAGTACATCTGTTCGATACTGGAAAAAAATGTATATCGATGCCTTCCGCTTTGCAGAGAAGAATATAGTGAAAATTTTTATTCGACTTTCGAATAGGTTGCGTGATCCTGATATGAACATTGACAAATATAAGTCCAATGTTGAACGACTGGTCCAAAGTGGTATTTCGATGAACACGAAAGATGAAAATGGAAACACTGTTTTATTGCTGTTTTCTAAAAGGTTTCCTAGTGCTAGATCATACAAAAAAAGGCTGGGATTGCCGTGGCTTTTTAAACAGTTTATCTTTGGGGGTGCTGACGTGACCATTGAAGATGATACGGGTACTAATGCATTAATGGTGATGGCTGCGAAGGGACATTACAAAGTTCTAGAATTTTTTCTCGATGTTACCAAAGTCGATGTGGATCACAAAAACTTAAAAGGGTTTACTCCTTTGATGATGTCTGGAACGGTAGACACTGCCCGATTTCTCATTTCCAGAGGAGCCGACCTGTATGTAAAATCCAAACATGGATATACTACGTTGTTAAATGCTTTATATATGCAACATCCAGATGTTGCCGAGTTTTTCATTTCGAACGGAGTTCCTGTGAATGCTTACGAAACAGACGGTATTGGTGCATTGCACTTAGCATCAAAAAACGGATATGTTAATATCGTTGAAATGCTTCTAAGTAACAATGCCGAAGTGGATCACAAAACATCACAAGGGGTTACTCCTTTGATGCTTTCTGCTCGTAATGGACATTTAAAGATTGTTCGAATGCTCATTTCGAAAGGAGCCGACGCAAGTATCAAAGACAATTATGGTCTAACAGCAACAGATTTGGCTCGAAATCAAGGTCACAGGGCCATTGTAAACTATCTTGGAGAGGTAGTTCGACAATACGGAATGTTCAGCATCAAAGAACATATTTTTGTATTTTAAGAAGTTACCACAGTAAAGTAACTTGTTTACTACCAATATACCCCCTGTTGCTTTGGTTCTTCTTCGATTTTGGAAGAGATGTTTTTCATGGGAATAGGTCGTACCAGATGGTCCAACACGATTCCTACCTTTACACTGTTACGTAGACATTTGGATGCCAGGATATCAAACGTTTGGTCGTCTCCTTCCCTTTGAACAGCGTCATTTCCAGCAGCAATGTAATCCGCTGTACATTGTATATGGGTCATCCATGGATCGAGAAATAAATTTTTATCGTCTTGAGTGATTTCCTTCAACACGTTACGCATAAAACTAGCGTTTTTTCCAGTCAATTGGTCGATGGCTTTATCCTTTTCCTTCTCGTTTCCTTTGAACTTCGATTCCGCGATGGTAATTATCAACTCGATGTGTCGTACAAGACCTTTTGAAAACTTTTCGATAGCTTTCGTAGCATTTCCATAACTCATTTTCCCTAACTCCACGGCAATTTCGAACATCTTAGGTTTCCATTCATTCACTTGCTCGATCAGTTCGCTTTTCAGGTCTTCCAATACCTTGTTTGCACGGTCTTCTTTCATACCCATAGGCATATCCCGATCTCGATATTTTTGATACATAAACGCAATGACTCGAATGGTCAATCGAGTATGTTCAAACATCAACGAAGATGCTGGAGCATCTCTTCCCATAGCATTGGAATGGATACCTAAATGCCATGGAATAGGATTGTCTTCCATATTAGATAATGAATAGACATACGGTTGTAATATATTAAAAGGAAAATTTATTTCTTTACTGACGTCTTCTACGTGCACCGGTATCCCTTGACCATGTAGGATGAGATCTACCCATGTATCGAGGATGCTGGGCGTCGGTTCGTCGTACTCCTGGGATCTGAGGTACATTCCTGCTATTCCTTGCAATTGTAACAAGAATAACAACAAATAACACAAAGAACGAAATTACAAAAGCAACAGTCACAACGATGGCCCAGATCAGGTAGCCCCGTTGAGTAGCTTCGCTACAATCCTCAGGATGTTCCTTAAGGGCAATATTGAGTTCCGTCAACAAGTCCTCAAAAGGCCCCCATTCGTGATTGTTATATGATTCGAGCTGGTCGTGAATACACATCAATATCTCCCCAAGTTCGCTCGTAGGAGGTACAATATCCAATGACGTGTTGTGTCCCCGAAGACCAAGAGTATGTGTGGTA
>Ga0114919_10002378_pt1 | contig 15240 bp, 13 predicted proteins | sample BlataG_FD_88682 | JGI IMG/M metagenome (GOLD analysis project Ga0114919, IMG submission 88682) | Deep subsurface microbial communities from Black Sea to uncover new lineages of life (NeLLi) - Black_00105 metaG | ecosystem: Environmental > Aquatic > Marine > Oceanic > Sediment | place: Atlantic... | reverse complement strand
TGTAATCCATGGTTTGATCTCCTATTCTTTTTATAATTTTATGACTTGGTTTTTAATTGGATTATGGTTAATTTTCACTATAAAAATATTTGGAAACATAAAGCGTCATCGTGAGTTCAATTCTCCGCATAATACTGCCTTTTTTGTTATTCTTCCGTTATGTGTGGGAATTTTCTATTCAATATGGGGTTTTTATACAGGTATATTAGGAGAAAACCTTCTTGGAGGAGTATATTTTAGTTTGTGGAGCTTATTATTTGCATTTCCTTTCAGTTTGTATGGTAGCTACTCTTTATATCGATGTTTTAAGAAAGACAACGTAATTTATTTTGGAACAAAAGCACTGAAAGCGAGAAAACTGGGATATATATTATCATTCTTAGTTCTGATTTTTATTTTAACTTATTGGATCGCTTTCTATAGTGTTTATAAAAGTTTTCCATTAGATTTGAATCTCCTGCTATTACTAATTGCTACAATTTTAATAGTAATAGTTTTTGGATTTACAAGTACACAGTCATCATTACCGACATTAACTCGTGATTACATAACAAACCGTACTAGGACGATAAATAATTTAACAACACCTACAACACAGAGACAGAGGGTAAGGACAACAAGAGTAACTAATCCAACTCCCTCTACTAGAAGAACTACACGCACAACAAGATCAAGAACTCAATCATCAAGAGCAACTCCCACATCACAAAGGCAAACTACTAGAATAAAAACATCGAATACAACTCATACAACTAAAGCTAAACCCACTTCGAAAATTCAAAATATTAATAGATTTAAGCCCAGAGGATCGTATTTGTCATTAGAGGATTTTAAGTGTATCTTTTGTTTTAAACTACCAAAATACCCTGAAGATAAAGGAAGAGGAGTAGTTGTATGTCCAAAATGCAGGTATCCTTCCCACGCCGATGAATTTAAAGATTGGATGCGAACTTCAAATCTTTGCTCACGTTGTAGTGCCCCCATTCCGTCTAATTTCAGGAAAAATCCGAGAATCGTGAGTGTAAAAAACTATGTGATAATCTATAAACAATTCCTTAAGAAGAAATGAGAATTAAAAAGAAACATATTGAAATTAAAGGAACTTAACACTCTTAGCCTTTTTTAACAATTTTAAAGCGATATTAATCTAATTCTAATATTTATTATATTTTCCTAAATTCCAATATATACTAATCAAAAAAAAGAATACAAAAGAAAAATGAATCAAGAAAGAGTACAAGAACTCATAACACAACTTATTAAAGAGATTGAGGGATGTGATCAATTACGACCAGCGACGAGAGAAACTCCAAGACGTGTAGCTAGTGCTTACAGCGAGATTTTTGAAGGCTACAAATTGGATTTGGATAAAGATATAAAGATTTTTGAAGCTCAGTATAGCGAGATTATTGTATCGAAAGATATTAAATTTTATAGCATGTGTGAACACCATATATTGCCTTTTTATGGCACAGTTGATGTAATATATATGCCTGGAGAATATTTATTAGGAATTTCAAAATTCGCGAGAGTTGTTAATTATTTTTCGCATAGATTAAACGTACAAGAAAAAATGACTGATGATATTGCTAACTATTTAATGGAATGTCCCTTAAAACCAAGAGGAGTAATGGTTATTGTTAAAGGTACTCATTTATGCGAAATAATGAGGGGTGTAAAGCAATCCAACCCAATAATAATAACTTCTGCTATAAAAGGAATATTTAAAACTAACCCTACTACAAGATCAGAGGCATTAGAACTTTTAAGAATCTAAAAGTATTCATGTATTTTTTTGCATAGAGGCTCATTGTACAACAACTTAAAATTTCACATATTTCTACGATCCTGCAAAAGACTTAACATATAACGCTGTGTTATCAAATCTGAACTTACTTTTCCTAACACTTCCCCATCTTTCACAACTGGCATAGCTGATATCTGGTATTGTTCCAATTCACGCACGATGTCTATTAAAGAATAATTAGGAGAAACCGTAATAACATCCTTAGTCATAATTGATTCGAGAGTTACGTTACTTGCTCCTTCAGCGGTGGCCTGAGTTATATCCCAATCCGTTACCACGCCTATTAGTTTACCATCGGAAAGAACAGCTACTATACCACTTTCTTTGTTAATCATAAGCTTTGCTGCTTCTTGGATACTGCAATTAACATCTATAGTCGGAATCTGTACCATTATATCTTTTGCAGTGCGCTCTCTCTCTTTTGCAGAAAGTCTTTGAAGGCTAACGCGTTCAGCAGCCATACATGGTAACATATCTGGATTAGAAGCCAATAAATCAACTAATTCTATCATGTTGTGATGAATTACGTTCTCTCTGTATTCTTCTCCCGCTGTTAAACGCTTTTTAGATAGAATTGCAAAGTCTTCTTTATGATCTCTCAACCAATTTTCCACTGCTTCACGATTTCCTAATAATTTTTCTGGGATTTGAAGATTTTCTGGAGTATTTACAATGTGTTCCTGAGCAGCGAATATTACTCCACCCGAATTCACTAAGTAATCATTTGCTATCATCACACCCTTTTCACCATATACAATTTGTTCCATACGAGTCCGGGCGGCCTTCCTATTGGGATCGGGAGAATAAGTATTAGCACCTTCGATAATGACAGACCATTTTCCCATTCGATCAACTAACATTGAAGCGTTATCTGTAATTTTTACGCCTAGATAATTGAATATTGGGGCAGCAGGTATTAAACAAAAAGCATTTTCAAGTAGAAGATTATTTGCATTAGTAGAAAATTTAGTAGGGTGGTTATATCCTTCGGAACAAATTTGTTCATTAAAATAATTATTAACAACCATACCTGATTTCTCCCAAAGAGAAAAAAGAGATTCGATTGGTAAACCTTTTTCGTTATAAAGATATCCTTCTAAATCGCTTACGCCTATAACCTTAGCGTCAGGAATCCGTTCCTTTAATATCCGCGAAGCATGTGCTCCGACAGCTCCAAAACCTTGAATGATAATTGTAATATTTTCGCCTTCAGCTATTTCTAAATTCGCGAATTGTGGTAAAACTCTCATCCGCGGCATTATTTTTAATAATGTTTGCAGAGCAATTACAACACCTCCTGCGGCAGCGCCTAATTCATCAATCCGATTACCACCCATATCAGCTGGCTTGGATACAGCACTGTCTAAGCCATTTTCTATTGCAACTAATTTCATGTCTGCATCTTTAGTGCCGACATCTGGACCTGGTACGTAAATATCTTTATACCTGCGAATTAATCGAGCAAAACCACGAACAACTTCATCATGTTCTTCTGGGGAAATATTTTTCTCAACCACTATACCAGATTTTCCTCCCCCATAAGGAAGGTTTGCAGCTGCATTTTTTAATGTCATACCTCGGGCTAAATTATGAATATCAGCGGGAGTGATATCCGGTAGCATTCTAATACCTCCCATAGATGGTCTTCCCATCGAGAGATTATCAACAACTAAATACCCCCCAATTTCTAATTGTGAGTCTTCATCCCAGACGCAAGTGACCAATTGTGGACCGAGTTTATCACATACAATTCCTAACCTCGATAAAAGGTGTTCGTCAACATTGCTAAATTCTAAATAACATTTTCCGTGCTCTTTTTTAAGTCTATTTTTCAAGGTCGCTTCTGGTAAATTTTCGCGCAGATATTCATTCATTTTTTTTGGAATCATGGTGTTCTCATCTAATTAGTGATATTTAAATTAAAATCCATTTTTTGAATAATCCCTTATTACTTATAATATGGTATATTTAATTTAGGTTTCATTTACTTATATGAATGATCACATGGTAAAAATTCATATTTTTTGTTTATAATTTAAGTAGATAGCATAATTACTTAATTCAAAATTAGATTTAGAAGGTATAATAAAAATGGTTACAATCATAGCAACATTAGAAGTTAAAGAAGGAAAAATGGAAGAAGTGAAAGAAGTTCTGAAAGAAATGGTTGCAAATATAAAAGCATCTGAACCGGGAACTTTAGAATATATCCCTCACACCGTTAAAGGCCGAGATTTCAAAAACAAAATTATTTTCTATGAAAAATATAAAGATGGAGAAGCTATGAAAACACACATGGCTAATTTAGCAAAAACTGGGGCAAAATTAACTCCTTTATTAGTACCCGGAATGGATTTAAAGACTTGTTTCGAAATCCTTTAAAAAAGTAATCTCTTTTTTCTTTTCTATTTTTATTCGTCTTGTAAAAATGGTTTTCCAAAGTTTAAACATAGCTCAGCTTTAGCTAATTCTCTTCCAATATAACTAATATGTTCTAGGTTTGTAGTAAGATTTAGTTCAAGTACTTTTTTGCTAAGAGCTTCAGCGTTATTCCCTATTAATGTTTTAAGAAGATTATCGTCATTAGAAAAAAACAATACATAGATTTCTTTAGTGTAGTGGTTTATGTAAAACTTAAAATAACCATTTTTATCGTGTATGTAACCACCAGAGTAATCTTTTACGGATATTGCATCAGACATATCAATTTCTGGAAGAGCTTGACTAGTTTTACCTTTAGCCTTGAAAATGTTGATTCCTTGGTTTATAGGAGGAGTATTTTTATATTTTGATACATAATTCAGTTTAATGCTCTCTTTTAATTCTCTTACACCTCCCATTAATTTAGTGCTGTGTTCAACTGTAAACAAGACACCCATATCTAATTCAATTGCTATACTAGCCAATAATCCATTTATTCCCACTGAATCTATATCCATAAGCTCTACTACGTTAGAGATGCCAAAAAAGAGAGGCAATTCTAGGTTTTTAGTTTCTGCTTTAGAAACTTGTTTTTTATATAAAAAATAGGTTTCAAGAGAGTTACAAATCCCTGGAGAGATAGGAGTTTCTAATAAGGGATCAGCAATTAACTTTTTAAACCCGTTTTGCTTTAGTTCTTGAGTTAATTTAAAAAGATTTTTAACACGAATTTCAGGTTCTTTTGGGAAATAGGCTGCTTTGATGTTTGTGGGTAATATCACAATAGGGATATCTCGAGGGAGACTTAAGAAATCTTTGAAATTTCCAAGATCTAAACTTAAGATTAAATCAACACCTTCATCTACAGCTGCTAAAATTTCGCTTTTTTCCATTGAATCTATGCTGATTAATACATTAAAGCTGTTTCGGATAAGATGAACAATTTCTTTTATCCTTTCGGGGTAACTTTTGTTTACTACACAACCAATATCAATAATATCAGCACCAGATTCTATGTAATGATTTACTTTTTTTAAGATTGCATCATCGCTTTTTTCTGGGCAGTTAACAACTTCAGCAATAATCGGTGGTAGTAGATTTTTACCGACCATTACATTTGAGGATTGCTCATTGATAAAAAAGGTGTGAAATCCTATATTTTCTTTAGCAAATTCAATTTGTTCCTTAACAATATCTTCGTAATCTTGTTCAACAGAAATCTCCAACATTTTATTTGCCGCTATTTTATTAGATAGTTTAATAGAATCAATACGTTTTAAAATCATGGGAAGATCCGATGCGAATTCGGGTCCTTTCTTTATTTCAATTGAAATTTCTTCCTCTAATTTGGTAGTATCCCATTGGATGAAACCTGGAAGTAGTACTAAATCATGCTCATTAAGATTTAAATCTTTCAGCATATCCCTAACTATTTTTTCTGACAAAAATGCAGAAATAGTTATGGGAGCTTTAAAAACTTCAATTTCCTGCTTTGTAATACTTGCTGTTATTTTCTTAATTATTGGATAGCTATTTTTACCTGTGATTATTAAAATTTTCCTAATTTTAATCACTCGATATTTGTTTTTTATCAAATGGGATATAAACATCATCAAGAATTGAACCCTTTGCTTCTTTTATTTTGAGATTACTTATAATGGGTTCAAGTTCTCCGCCTAGTAGTCCATTTGCTATGAAGGCAGCACCTTGAGCAGCGTGTTTTGAAAAGTGACCATAGGAACTCATTAACGTAACCGGAAGAAAATTGTCGAAACCTTTTATGATAATGTCTTTAATATATTGTAATTCTGTTGATCTTCCCGCAAGTAATATTTCAGTAATTACATCTTTGTTTGAATAAGACGATGAAATTGCGTAAACTGCTTTGGTTAATTCTGAAATATAAGCATTAAGGGCCAATCTTGTTTGTGCGTCTTTTTCAGCTAATGAAATGATTTCTTTTAAGCTTAAATCGGGGTGTCCCGCAATATAGGATACACCTCCGCTATAGATAACTTTTTTTTTAATATTTTTGATTAGATAAGCTAGTTCTCCATCAAGGCTTCCACAGGCTCTAAAACCCATAATGTTTGAACCGCCAATTCCATCAATAACCTGCCCATTTTCGATAGCTAATACTGAGGTGAAACCGTATCCAATTTCAACCAATATGAAATTAGTATTTTTAGGATTGATGTTTAACCTTTCCATTTGATCTCTTATTCCCGTTACAGCTGTGCATAGTTTATCTGCTGTTCCCATGTCGATTTTATTTACTTTACGGTACTTAGGAATTGTAGGTAAATGTTTTACCCCTGGAACAATAATAGCAGGAATTTTCTCTTTTCTAATCAAACGAAGGACTTCCCCTAATCCGATTAACTTATCCTTTTCCTTATTATTAAATTTTAATAGAGTTAAAAAAATATCGTCTTCAGTTATTTCTGTAACCTTTTTTAGAGGTAATCCAAATCCGCTTGGTGCTACGATTAAATCAATATTATCTACCGATTTTATGATAGATATGGCTTTACTAGGATCGTCTATTAATTCCATTGAAGGAATAGAAGTATCCAATATTACTTCTTTGTTGTCTAATCCAAAAAAATCCCAAGATTTAGAACCGGGATCTATACCAATTACCCGAAGCAATGAAAATCAAGTTCTTTTTAATTTAAAAATATTAAAAGTTCAATAATTCTTTTTATTTTTATTAATTTTTAATGCTTCTTGATCGTAATAAAAGGATGATAAATTTAATATAAAATATTAAAGATTTTGGATATATTCTTACTTATACTATTGAAATTTATTATAATCAAGATAAATGTCGCTCAATCTTCAAAAAGATTTTTCATCTCTAGGTATTAAAGAGAACTATTTATATGAAATTTTGGCAACCACTTTTTCTATACACGAGAATTTAATTGTTCCAAATACAGCTAGCATGGGGATACGATTAGTAGACAATAATTTAATAAAGATTTGGCCGTATACAAGTACTACCACTTATAAAAATATTGTAAGCAATAAAATTCTTATAATAAATTTTGTTGATGATGTATACCTTTATGCTCTTACATCATTAAAAAATATAAATAAATCTAATGAAGTAGAAGCCTTAACGGAGCAATTTTATAATTATTTTACTCTTGCAACTAATGTTAAGGCAGAGTATAAGGAGATTTTGAAAAGATATACTCCATCTGATTCTGTTAACCTTCCTTATTTAAAACAAGCTTGGGCTATTATTACTTGCGTAGCAACGAATAAAAATAAAAATCTAAAGTGTGATGATTATGGCAAGTCAGAATTAATGGAAATAAATCTGAAAGTTATTTCCTACGGAAAATTTAGGGAATCTTTTAAATTGTATAATAGAGCAGAAAATTTAACGTTAGAAACTATCGTTCTCGCCACTAAATTAAAAATTGCTACGGAAAAAAAAGACGAAACCTTAATCAGAAGAATTAGCAGCAAAATTGAAGAGAATTCAGAAGAAATACGAAGATTTGGAAAAAACAAGAATGCTATAAAGGCGATTGAACATGTTAAGAATTACATTAATGGATTAGGACTTTAGTTTTTATTTCTTATTTTTTCAATAAACATTAATGGGTATTTAAGTTCTTCAATCCACTCTATTTTTGCTGTGATTTCTACCGAATTAAACTCAAGAATGACTGCGGCAGTTATTACATTTCCAGTAATCTCATCGTACTCGAACTCGGTAGATTTATCACCTTGAATTTTCTCTCGGACAATGTTAATTTTAACGGATTTCACGTACGGTTGACACGAGATCGATGCTTCAATACCGTTTTCAATTGACTCAATAATACTAGGGTCCGATGAAATTGGCATCCCACATAAAATGTGATAAAGGGCTCCTAATTTTATACCTATTTCAAAGCATGCTCTTTCTCTATCGTTTATATCAGAAGAAAAATAGGTGTTTTCTTTACCATTTGACATTAGTTTTCATCTACAAATTCAATTTTTGCTCCGTTATTATTTGGTTTGCATAAGTAGATATACCCTCCTATCCCGTTAAGGCGCATCTGAACATCTTTTAAAAGTTTGTTAGCTTCCTCATCAGATTCTACAATCCCTATTACACTGGGTCCAAATGAAGACATCCCATATGCCTTTACTCCAGATTCTTCAAAAAAAGCGAGAGTCTTTTTTACGATTTCATGCTGTAAAGAAATTTCGATTTTTTTGAATCCTATGTTCTGTATTCTTTTTAATCCTTCCCCAAAACATTCCAAATCTTTTTTGATGATTCCTGGCACGATTTTCATTAAAATTTGGTGCGACACTTCGTTAACTTCTCCTTTTGGGATAGGAGCATGTGTTTGAAAAATACTAATTTCCTCGTCTCCGTAAGCTCCTTTCTTTACATTTGGAATAACTAACACAAATCTCCAATGCTCTGGAATAGGATATCTTAAGATTGTAATCGCAGGATTAGTTTCTTTTGAAGCTGAAGAAGGTAAAAATGATTCTTTCTCTTTTCCTTTGCCAAATTCGTGTCCTGCATCAACTATGAAACCACCATTTTCAAAACCCCTCCAACCTATCCCTGAAGTTCCACCTCTGTTGACAAGTCGAGTAAGTTCTTTAAGTGATGTATGATTTATGTTTTTCAACTTAGTTATCGCAACAGCAATCGCCAAGGATAATTGTGTTTTAGAGCCTAACCCTACATGACTTGGAAAATACCGTTTAAGGTTAAAATGGAAGTTCTTATTGTTAATACTAAAAGCCTTGAAAATTTTAGATGCTTGCTCGTTAATTACATCTATTGATTCGCGATAATACTTATGAGCTTCAATTTTAAATTCTTCCGCATGATTTGTTGCTTCAAATATTACATTAGGACGGTCTAACATGAGACCGATTCCGCCGTCAACTCGTCCAGTATATCCATTTTCATCGATTAAAGAAAGATGGATTCTACATGGGGTAGTAACTCTAATTTTTACCATTATGCTCTAAGAAAATAATAAATTTAGAACTATGAATAGGAATTCTTTCATTAATTTAAATATAATATAATTATGAATTTGGTTATAATTATATTAGAAGCTTGAAAGTATTAGAAATCCTATATTTATGAATCCACCGACCAAAAGGGCTAATCCTATTTCCAGAAGTGAGATTTGGGCTGCGTATTTCCAGTTTGTTTGTTTTGCAATAAGGATTATTGTTGCGAAACACGGAATATAAAGCATAGTAACCAGACTAAATACAATCATTTGAATAGGAGTTAATAATTCTAGAAGGCTAACATTTAAGGAATTAGCTAAAATTGATAAGAGAACTAGGGTTAATTCCTTCCTTAGGATTCCGTATATCAAGAACACACCAGTTATAGCAGGTAACCCTAACCATAAAACTGTGACAGGACTTAAAATAACATTTATCGGCTCTAAAGCATTGAATATTAATAATATTTCTAACACTATACCAAGGATTAACATTATAGGCATAGCTTTAAATATGAATTCTTTAGATCGAACCCATGTTTGTTTAAATATGACTTTGTAATTAGGTACTCGATATTCATGCATCTCCATAATAAGTTCTGTACATTGACCAGGTAGCGTTTTATTCAATATTCGCCCAACAATAAAAATAACTAAAAAATTAATGAGGAATAAAATTAAAATCCAATAAAATCCCAAATATCGTCCCACTAATCCTAACACGACGGTCATTGTCGCCGCACAAGGTACAAGAGAAGTAAGAGCTACGGATATTTTTTTCTCTCTTTCAGTTTCCATTATTCTACATCCCGCGCATGCTGCCACGTTACACCCAAATCCTAAAATCATTGGAATTATAGTTTTTCCATGAACTCCAAGGGAATGCATCATTCTATCCATAAGAAACGCGGCTCTAGGCAAATATCCCGAATCTTGTAGGATTTCTATTATGAAAAAGAACGGTATTACATAAACTAAAACACCACCAACAGCACCTAATAATCCCCCCACACCGCCATCCCAGAAGATTTTAACCCATACATTATCTTCACCAAAACTTACATAAATAAGGTCGCTCCAAACTATGAAAGCATTGTCAATTAAGCCAGCAATGAGATCTCCTACAGAAAAAGTAAAAAAATAAATTCCAAATAATACCGCAACCAAAACAACATATCCAAGAATTGAATGAGTAGTAAGGTGGTCAACAATATCACTAAAAGTTTTCTTTTTAATTTTCTTCGTTAATTTAGTTATTAGAACTAGATCTATTATTTTTTTTATATTACTATAGATTTCCGATGAGATTATTGTATGAATATCTTCGCCATGCAGATCTTCAAGTTCCTCTCGATATTTTTTTGATAATCTAATTATTGAATTTCCTTCTTCATTATCCTCAAAAATATTTTTAACTTCACTATCGTTTTCCAGTAATTTTAGTGCTAAAAACCTTGTAGGATAATTACACGAGGATAAAAATCGTCGATGACTAGTTATTTTTTCGATTAAACTTAAAATGTTTAATTCTACCTCTTTTCCAAAGGAACTAACCTGATTTAATTCTGGAAATTTGAAATCTCTTTTGATCGATTCCTTAAATTTGCTTTTATCGTGAATGTGTTCAACACGATAATAATGATGATCGTGATGTTTTGATTCTGCTGATTTTCTTCTTCTATAATGGTGGTGGGGATGACGATACACTACCAGCTCAATTGCTTCTTCTAAAAGTTGGTGGACACCAGTCCCATGAACGGCTACAACAGGAAGAACTGGTAATTTAAAAATCCTTTCTAGTTCTTTAAAATCTAAGTCAATGTTCCTTTTTCGTAATAAATCCATCTGATTAATAGCTAGAATCATTGGTATTCTTAATTCTAGTAATTGAAAGGTGAAAAATAAATTTCGTTCCAAATTAGTGGCATCAATAACATTTATGATAATATCCACATCTTCGGATACAATATATTCTCTACTAACAATTTCCTCTAAGGAAAATGTTGAAAGAGAATATATCCCAGGTAAATCTACAATATTAAAATGGTAACCTAAAAATTCTAAATGGCCTTCCATACGCTCAACAGTTTTTCCTGGCCAATTTCCAATCGTTTGACTAAGACCAGTAAGTTGATTAAATATAACTGATTTCCCAACGTTTGGATTACCAGCTAGAGCGATGTTTATAGTGTCTTTGGAATTCATTCCATTTTTAGATTTATTGTCTGGTGAGTGACAACTCATATCTAACCCTCCTGTTTTATTTCTCCAAACTTGAGCTTTATATTTTTAATTATTAATGAAAAAAGTTAGGTTAAACAGGTACTATTACATTCTACCATAATTTTAGAAGCCAGACCCCTACCTATAACTAGGGAAGAACCCTTTACGATTATTTCTAATGGACCTTTGAAAGGAGCGTTTTTAGTTTTTGTTATTTTTGTACCGGGGACAAGACCTAGATTAGCAAGCCGAGTTTTTGCTTTATGACCTGCATTTACGCTTACAACAACAACTTCTTCTCCTTTTTCACATTCAGTTAAGCATTTAATTAGAGGCGTTGCATTAATTGTATTTTCTTTGTTGTTAATTGATTTATCAAACATATTCTTTTACTCGAAATAGATTTACTCGTGTCAATTAAATTATAGTTAAAAGCCTTTTAAATGTTTTAGTTATAATTAATTATACGAAAGATTTCTCTTAAAGATGGATTGTTAATCTTAAAATCTTTGATTATTATGCCTATCTCTATATAATTTAAATTTTTACTAAAAGATTTTATGAACAAAGTTCTAAATTTGAACAAGATTGTGGAAATAATTTAGCTTTTAGAATCATTATTATATTAATATTATTTGATCATTTTTTCTCTTTTTCATAACAAGAGTGTATTAAGTCCAAAGGTTTTTTTGCATATTATATTTAACATTCTTATAAGCACTATATATAACTTAGAAATATTCTATTTTTGAACATAACTAGAAGGAGTTAAATTTTGAGTGATTTAGAAGGTTTGACAAGAAGGTTGCTAATACAAAATAAAACTGACGAAGAAATTCTTAATAGGTTAGTCCAAGAATACCTTGATTTTAAGGATATTGGCATGGAGCAAGCATATACATTTGCGAAAGCAATTTTAACGGAATGTAAGAAGAGCGACATATCTAAAGTCTCAGAACCATTTATTAAAGATTTACTTGAAATAAATAAAGCAGGTGTGACTGTGGGGAAACAAGGTGTGGGATGCCGAGGTGTAGGAGACTTTTTTGTTCATAAATTATTAGCAAGATTATCAGAAACTGAAATACAAGCATTTTTATCCCCAACATCTTTAGATGATGCTGGAGCAGTTAGATTATCTGATGTAACTAATTTGAACGACACAAATGATATAATAATTGTCTCAAAAATGGAGGGAATTCACAGTCGACTCAGTGATTTTCCTTTTATATGTGGATTTCATGTAACTCGAGCGTGTTTGCGAGATTTGTACGTAAAAGGAGCAGAACCCATTTCTATCATGATTGATGTCCATTTAGCTGATGATGCTGATGTCGGAAAATTGTTCGATTTTATGGCCGGTATTTCTACAGTTGCCGAATTATCGGGAGTACCAATCACAGCAGGCTCCACATTAAGGATAGGGGGAGACATGGTTATTGGTGATAGATTAGTAGGCGGAATTAGCGCGGTTGGAATAGCTCGAAAGAAGTTATTGGCAAGGCGCAACATTCAAATCGGAGATAAAATACTGATGACTGAAGGAGCGGGAGGTGGAACTATATCCACTACGGCAATATATTCTGGAAATCACAACGTTGTAAACGAAACGATGAATATTAAATTCCTAGAAGCTTGTAATATCCTATTAAAAAAAGAATACATTAATGATATTAGGGCTATGTGTGATGTTACAAACGGAGGTCTTAGAGGAGATTTATATGAAATAAACTACGAAGCAAAATCAGGTGTAACAATATATGAACAGCGCGTACGAGAGCTAGTTAATCCGTTAGTGTTAAAATTGTTAGAAAAAGTGGGTGTTGATTATTTAGGAGTATCGTTAGATGCACTCCTAATTTATTGCTCAGAGAGCATATCGGCCCAGATCATTCGTGATTTGGCAACCCAAAATATTAAATGTGCTGAAATCGGCTATGTAGACAGTTCTAATCAAGTAAACATGATTTTCGAAGGGGAAGAAAAAAGATCAATTCTCCCTCAATTTAGAGAATCTGCTTATACAAAAATTAAGCAAGTAATTGGAGAGGATTCTCCTGTTCTGAAGCTAGAAATGGAAAAAAAAATACAAAAAGCAGCTGCAGAGGCTCTGAAAAAGAGACAAAAAATTATCGATTACATTAAAAATTAATCTTCATTAAGATCGAGAATTTCGTTTAAGGATCCTGACCTGAATCCTTCTAAATCAACCGTAATGTAGCAAAATCCTAATTGTTTCAATTTAGTTTTAATTTTTTCGATGTTGTTATCATTCATCACTTTCATAATGTCTTTGGGCATCAACTCGATTCGTGCAAGTTTCCCCTCGTGAAGTCGGACTCTTAATTGATTTAAATTATAGGTGTTTCTCAAGAATTTCTCAGCCTCCCTAATCATATCTAATTTTTCCTCGTTGATATCTTGATCGTAGGGAATACGTGATGAAAAACACGCCATTGAAGGTTTCGATTGCACTTCTAATTTATAGTATTTGCATATATCTCTAATCTCTTGTTTATTAATCTTGAAATATATATAAGGGGTCGTAATATTTAATTCTTTTAAAGCTTGCATTCCTGGTCTATAATCTGATAAATCGTCTAGATTTGACCCATCTAAAATGATATCAAAATTCCTATCTTCTTTTATCTTAATAATATCCTCGTATAAACCTGTTTTACAAATATAACACCGATTTTTAGGATTTACTCGAAAATTTTCATCCATTAAAGGATTACGCTCAAAAATTAAATGAGTAATGTCATATTTTTTTGCAAATTCACTAGTTAACATGATTTCTTCGTCAGGATAAAGGATTGATTTTTCTGTAACAAGCAATGCTTCTTTAGCGTATTTATTTGAAAGAAACGCTAATAAACTGCTGTCAACTCCTCCAGAAAATGCAACTATTACTTTTTTATTTCTTAAAAAGGAAATTAGATTCTCAAGCTTACCGTTCAGATTCTTAGATAAATCCATCGTTATTTTAATTCGTTAGAAAACTTGGTGAGTAATAAATTTTTATTTTAGAAATTATAAAAAACACTAAGATTTATATACTATGAATAATATAGTGTCCATAAGACACTATAAAATAAATACTATTTTAAAAAAAGGTGCCACAAAAATTGATAAAAAAAGTAAAAGGAATGGACATTGAATTCCAAGAATATGCTTCTAAGTTTGAATCCGAAATAAATCGAGGCATTTCAACCCTCAGTATACTATCAATTATCAATCAATATGGAGAAAGCGGTGTACATGGATATCAAATCTCAAAAGATCTTCAGGAACAAACACAAGAAAAACTAGTTATTGAAGAAGGTACGCTTTATCCTATTTTAAGAAAACTTGAAGATGATAGGATAATAAAATCTGAAAGAGAAAAGGAAGGAAGAAAGAGAAAATTCTACTACATGACTACTTACGGAGAGAAAATATACAATTATTTATCAGGGTTTTATTCAATACTCACTGAAGCAATCGCACCGTTATTCGATGTTACTGTCCATTTAAAACAAAACAAATATATATATTGCCCAGCATGTGCCAATAAGATTGACTTACAGAATTTTGAAGCTAAATATTGCGATGTGTGTGGGCACTATATTGAAAAAGATTTAGATAAAAGAGGTTTAAAAAAATGAATGAAAATAGCATGAATTATTCCGTTAGAGAATACATAAAGGAAGTTGAGAAGAGACTTCCAGAATGGCTAAAAAACAAGAAAGAGCATAAAGAAATTTTGGCTGAATTGGAAGAACACATATGGAGTAAAGCAGCAGAATTATCAGAAAC
>Ga0114919_10002376_pt1 | contig 15242 bp, 34 predicted proteins | sample BlataG_FD_88682 | JGI IMG/M metagenome (GOLD analysis project Ga0114919, IMG submission 88682) | Deep subsurface microbial communities from Black Sea to uncover new lineages of life (NeLLi) - Black_00105 metaG | ecosystem: Environmental > Aquatic > Marine > Oceanic > Sediment | place: Atlantic... | reverse complement strand
ATTGGGCTTCAAAGAAGATGCATCAATCGTTGAAGGAAATGGGTGTAAAGTTTTGCAAGTCTGTCGATAAAGAAATTCCTGATGTTATATTAGTTGGTGGGAGGGAAACGTTATGGGGTTTTGTTATGGGATTGATAGAGACCGACGGGCATATTGACAGTCAAGGTGGTGTTTCGTTCTATACGGCTTCGGAGAAGCTTTCTAAGCAGGTACAGGTTGTGTTGTTAGCGTTGGGAGTACTGGCAAAGAGAACTGATAAGTATGTACGATATAGAAACAGGAAAGTGAAAACGTGGGTTGTGTTTATTCCAAGTGAAAGTATCAAGAAGAACTATGATAGTTTTAGGTTTGTGTCTGAACGAAAAAGAAAAAGATTTGAGAAGAATAAAGATAGAAGAACCAAAAAGACTGGTAGTTATTTCTTCGATGTTGGGTCTGAGGCTAAGGAAGTCTATAATGCTGTTTTTGGTGTACATAGTCCGACAAAAATTGAGGTTGCAAGATTTGTTCAGGAAAGAATCAGAATGACGAAGAATAGGTTGAGTAAAGAGAGGTTGATAGAGTTCGTGATGTTGTGTGAACAGTTAAAAGAAGAATTCGAGACGCAAAGGTATTCGGCACTAAAAAGATTGGCTATGGATGACAGTTTGTATTTGGATAATGTAGTTGAGGTTGTAGATGATGGGGTTCACGATGTTTTTGATGTTTCAATGGCTGAAGACCATAGTTTTGTGTCTAATGGAATAGTAAGTCATAACACGCAAATGTTAATGTTGTTGGCAAGAATGGCGTGGGAAGCGAAAAAGAGAACACTAATAGTAAGTAGTGAGATTGCAAGAGAACGGTTGTTTTTGAGGCTTTTGGCTATGTTGCTTCAGTTACCGTATGGTCAGTTAAGGTCAGGAAAGCTTAGTAGTTTTTTAGAGAGTACGTTATATGAAGGCGTAGCGAAGTTAAAAACAGCGTTTCCGTTATGGGTAACTGGTGGAGCGTTTGATGTTGAGATAAGTTCTATTAAGGCTGCTGTTGAGTATATAAAACCAGACATTGTTTTTATTGATGGTATAAATTTGGTAAGAGGAAAAGGTGAAGGACGAATTGATATGTCGGCTAACGTTGCAGATGAATGTAAGCGGATGGGTAAAAGATATCAGATTCCGATTATCGGATCGGCTCAGTTTAATAGAAAAGTTAAGCAGAATGCGACGAAAGCTGAATTGACGAATATTGCAGAAACTGATCAGTTTGGACGTAACGCCGATTATGTATTTGCTGCTTTGCAAGATCAAGATTTAAAATTGCAAAAGATAATGAAGGTATCGACGTTGAAAGGAAGAGAGAGTGGAGATTTAAAAGATTTTTTCATAAGTTGGGATTGGGACCGTCAAGATTTTTCTGAAATTTCTGCTAATGCACCTGATGCACCAAGTGTTGCTGAAAGTGAAGATGATTATACACCGTTTTAGCGAAAGGTACTTTCGTTTAGCCCTGTGGTTCAATGGTAGAACGCTATCCTGATAAGGTAGATAAAACGGTTCAATTCCGTTCAGGGCTAGTTGGGAATGTGGTTCAGCTTGGAGTGAACGCTGCCTTGTCACGGCAGAGATCGCGAGTTCAAGTCTCGTCATTCCCGTTCGGGGTGGTAGCTCTAATGGGAGAGCGACTGTTTTGCAAGCAGTAGGTTATGGGTTCGACTCCCATCCGCTCCATACGGCAGGGTCGCATAGTGGCAATTGCACCAGATTGTAGATCTGACGTCGAAAGACTTACGCAGGTTCGAGTCCTGCTCCTGTCATTGAAATGCGGGGTAGTGTATGGGTAACACGCCTGGCTCATAACCAGGTCTGATGCGGGTTCAAATCCCGTCCCCGCTATAGATAATTATGGGGAAAGTTCCGAAAGGAAAAGGTAGAGGATGGCTTTTATAAGTAGGTTGTGAATCGATGCAATCAAACCATCTTACTGATTGAAGCGCGCAATGTCAGCTTTCCCCACCAAGATATAGTGTTAGTTGCGGGATTGGCGTAGTGGTAGCGTGTTTGGCTTCCAACCAAAAGACACGGGTTCGACTCCCGTATCCCGTTTTAGGCGATCGTTCAAAACGGTTCCGTGCGGTGTGCCGACTTGGACGGATGAACGCACGCTGTTTCCAAGGAAGCGGTCGTCTTAATGCCACCATAGCTTTAACTGGATAGAGCGTTGGTTTTGTAAACCAAGGGTTCCAGGTTCGAGTCCTGGTGGTGGCTTTAAGGAGGAATGATGGAAAAATTTAAGATAAGAGGTGGAGAAATTGATGTAGGAGATGCTTGGAGTGTTGTAATTGAAATGTTATTGGTGTTAATGCATGAAACTGGACAGTTGGAAACCGCCAAGAGGATTTTTGATAGTCATGGTATTAAGTACATTGAAAGTAAATAGTGGGGCGTCGTTCAATGGCAGGACAGCAGTCTCTGAAGCTGCGGACAGGAGTTCGAGTCTCCTCGCTCCAGTAGAAGGCAGGCGTAACTCAACGGTAGAGTGGCTGATTCTTAATCAGTTGGCTGAAGGTTCGACTCCTTTCGCCTGTATTGCCACTGTAGCTTTAACGGAAGAGCAGCGGTTTCGTAAATCGCAGGTTACTGGTTCGAATCCAGTCGGTGGCTTAAGCGGGCGTAACTCAATGGTAGAGTATCGGATTTTTAATCCGAAAGTTGAAGGTTCAATTCCTTTCGCCCGTATAGATATTTGATTTGGGACGTGACTTAATGGTAGAGTATTCGGCTGTTAACCGAAGTGCACGGGTCCGATTCCCGTCGTCCCAGTGCCCCCTGTAGCTCAACGGATTAGAGCATCTCGCTACGGACGAGAGTGTTACGGGTTCGAATCCTGTCAGGGGAGTAAACCCCGATTGCCTAATGGTAAGGCAGCCGCCTCATAAACGGAAGATTATTGGTTCGATTCCGATTCGGGGTATTAAAGAATGTGGAGGATAAAATGACTATGGAAGAATTGATGTTTTTAATCGAAACAAAGCAGATAAAAACTAAAGAAGTGGTAAATGATTGCCCTCGTAGTTCAATTGGAGAGAACACTGGATTTCTAATCCAGTAATTGCGGGTTCGAGTCCTGTCGAGGGTGTTGAATTGGAGGAAATAGGATGAAGTTAATATATATGGTGGGTAAGTGGTTGAAACGGGTTGTTAGTACGAGGGTTTTTGCAGGTGACTGTAAAGATTATCAGCCAGGTAATGCCGCTTATGAATTAAACGGAACCTGTTTATTGACTGTTATTCGAGTATGCAAAAAGAGATATGATTGTGAAAAGAATTGTGATGCAAAATAATATGTGGCGGTAGCCCAATAGTAGAGGCACTGGACTGTGACCGTAACTCAACAGTAGAGTGGCGGATTGTGTCTCCGCAAATATGAGTGCGAATCTCATCGGTCACCTAAAATGGAGAATTAAATGAATAAAACGTTACGTGTTGGGAATATTACTATGATGAAAATTATGAATGCTTTTATGGATTTTGGATATACGGTATCGTATCCCATCGGGGATGGATGTGCGTATGACTTTGTTGTTGATATTGATGACAAGATTTACCGTGTTCAAGCAAAGACGGGTAAATTAAAAAATGGAAGCATTGTTTTTAGCACAAAGAGTAACTGTGGTCGTTGGTATAAAAAGGAACAACGAAAAAATTATTACGGTAGAGCTGATGTATTCGGTGTTTATTGTTATGAAACAAAAAAATGTTTCATTATTTTGGTTAATAACTGCGGGACATCAGCTACACAATTACGGGTAGATTTAGTTAAGCACAATCAAACTAAAAGAATTAGATTTGCAGAAAACTACGAGCTCAACAGAAATAACATAAAAAGAATTTTGACAAAGACTCCAGTTATTGTGAGTTCAATTCTCACCCGTCACCCCAGATTAGAGAAGGAATGATGGCAAGAATATATGATATTGTTTGTACAAAATGTGGAGAGATTCAGGCATGGTGCAAGTATGACGATTTGCCTTATGAATGTGATGGATGTCATGACGAAATGAAATCAGAAGATTGGGAAGTCTTTGGTGTTTGGAGTACAAGTGACGATGTCAGAAGATTTAGTAAGAAGGTAAAGGAAGAAGTTGCTGGGACGTAGCTCAGGAGTAGAGCACTGGATTGAAGATCCAGGTCGCGGTGGTGCGACTCCACCCGTCCCAATGCGGGCGGTTAGTTCAGCGGCGAGAATGTCTGTCTTACAAGCAGAAGATCACAGGTTCAAATCCTGTACTGCCCAATTGCCTCGGTGATGAAATTGGTACACGTGTCTAGCTTAGACCCAGAATTTTGCAGGTTCGAATCCTGTCCGAGGCATAAAGAGAACTATGACGGCATGACCGAGAGGCGAGGTGACGCTCTGCAAAAGCGTGGACGCTGGTTCGAATCCAGTTGCCGTCTTAAGCCTGGGTGGCGAAACTGGCAAACGCAGCAGATTTAAGCTCTGTAAGCTACGGGTTCAACTCCCGTCCCAGGTATGGAAGGTTAAAGCGTAATTGGATGACCGCTCTGGTCCCGAAAACCAGTTTCCTGAAAAGGAATTGAAGGTTCGACTCCTTCACCTTCCGTTATGAGGAGAAATTATGAAGTGCAAGAAGTGCAAGAAAACAAGATTAAGAAGAAATCGATTACCTGGATTTAGTTTTGATATACGATATTGTCCGAAATGTGGGTACTGGTTTACGGAACATAAGGAGAGCTGTGCTAATGGTAGGCAAGCGGTCTTGAAAACCGTACAAGCTGAGAAGCTTTAGGGGTTCGACTCCCTTGCTCTCCGTTACAAGAGGAGGAATGATGATTAAATATAAAGTTGAGGCAACGCTTTCAGGTGAACCAAAAGCAGTTCGAGGATTTTTGGAAGAAAATGATGATCAAGCGGTGCTTAAGGCTATTGCGATAATAATGACGAGAAGTGGACGGGATAAAAGATGGGCTAAAGGTAGGATTGAATTATATAGAGGAAAGAATTTATTGCAGGTAATGGATGCAAAGAAATGAAGAGTTGTAGTGCTGGTTGCAACTTATATAAGTACTGTAAGAGTGGTGGGAAATTAAATCAGCCCGCTAGATTATGCTGAGGTACCTAAGACTGCATAGCAGTAGGTGGTAGAGGTGAGGACTGCCCCTTGCAACTGGCGTTTTGCCTGAGTGATGGAACTGGTATACGTGTTCGATAAGTCCCGTAATTTCGAGCGAAACTACTTGACAAATGAAATTACGTCTGTTATAATTAAATAGGGAAAACTAAATCCAGAAAGGAGTATATGAATGTGTAAGGTTAGAACTTGGACGGAAGAACAATTTATATCTGCCGTAAAGAAAAACGATTCGATAGCTAATATTCTAAGAGAATTGGGACTGTCTGTAACTGGTGCGAATTACGAAACTGTTAAGCGATGGGTTGTTAAATTAGATTTGGATATTTCTCATTTGAAAGGACGAGGGCATGGTAGAGGTGGAAGTGGGTTTACTACTAAAAGTTTAAAAGAAATTTTGGTTCAGGATAGTGACTATGTTAGTACTGTTAGTTTAAAGAATAGATTGTTGAAAGCAGGGATATTAGAAAACAAATGTACGATTTGTGGACAAGAACCAGAATGGAATGGTAGAGCACTTGTTATGGTTCTTGACCATATTGACGGGAACAGAAGGAACAATAGAAAGGGAAATTTAAGGTTGTTGTGTCCTAACTGTAATAGTCAACAGAAGACGTTTGCTGGTAGAAACAGGAAAATAAAGAGGTTTGCAAAGAGGAAATATTATTGTTTGTCCTGTGGTAATGAAAGAAGTTGTTCGTCAAAATCTAGTTTGTGTGTCAGGTGTATTGATAGAATGAAATCGAAGTTTGATAACGAAACAAAGGCGTGGATAGTAGAAGAAGCAAAGAAATTTGGGGTTTGCAGTATGGCTCGAAAGTATGGAGTTAGTCACACGACAATAAGAAGGTGGTCGTGTCAAGGATAGGTGCTGGAATGGTAGACAAGCTGCACTCAAAATGCAGTGTCGAAAGGCGTACGGGTTCGAATCCCGTCCTATCCATTTTGTGGGTTCGAATCCCACCTCAGGTATAGCTAAGGAGGAACGATGACGGTAAAAGAATTAAGAAATCAACTTGATTTTAGCATTAGAGAGGGTGTTATTGATAATAATAATAATGTTTGTGTTATGGTTAATAATGGTAATGGATGGAAACCGATTATGTTTTCTGGTATTAGTGTTCCAGCAGTAAAGAAAGACACAGATTGCTTTGAAGAAACGGAGTTTTTAGATGCAAGGATATTTTTTGTTAAAAGAAATGAGTAAATATTAGGGACGTCGTTCAATTGGTAGGACATGAGACTTTGATTCTCACAATTCAGGTTCAAATCCTGACGTCTCTGTTTGGAGGAATAATGAATGAAAGGGAAGTAAGTTGTCCAAAATGTGGATACGGTAGGACGTCCGATGATTTTCCGATTGGAACGCAGATTGATGAAGAAGGTAGAGATACAGAGGGTTTTGAAATGTTGGTTTGTCCGAAATGCGGACATATTTTTTAGATAGGTGATATGTGAACTTGTTTGGAGGTTAGGTGGGTGCTTTTGATAATGTGGTGTTTAAATTGCCAAAAGACGTGGAACTTTCGCCAGATATTCGTGAAAGAGCTGAGGCGTATTTTGAAATTATGAATTATGGAAGATATTATTATGTACCGATAACAAAAGAAGTCAAGAAGTTGTTTGGTTTAAAACGAAAAGGTAAGGAAATAATTTTCAAGTCGTTTAATCAGAACAGAAGAATATATAAGTTTCTGCACGATGTAATTAGTGGTATTTATTTACAGATTCGTGATACAGTAGGTTCAGAGATTCATCAAGAAATCAGTCAGCAGATTACAGGCGAGATAGAAAAAAGATTAGATCGTCCTTTATGGAAAGAAATAGAAAGACGGTTTGATAAGAAACTTACGTTTGATAGTAAGGAGGATTTGATGGAAAAACATATTAAAGATTTAACGTGGACGTGTCATGTATGTGGTAAAGAAAGACCTGATGATTGTATCAGTGTATTTGTACGGGATGTGTCGAAAAAGTATGATTTGACACCTGGGACAATGACTGAGAATATTCGTTATTGTAACGATAATCAAGAATGTCTTGAAAAAGCAAAGATGATTACTTTGTTGAAGGGGAAACGATGAATATCTTGAAGGTTATGTTAAGTAATCTGTTCAAGAAGAAAACAGATAAAGAGATTATAGAAGAATCGAATAAAAAGATTGGAGAAATAACGAAAGAACTTAGTGTTAAGTTGACTGGAAAGTATTATAATCTATGGGAGCACGCATTAGCAGGAGATACGCTTAGTCCTATTAGTAAAGAAGCTGGCAGATATGCTGGTAGGATTCACCCGACCCCGAAAGTTGGTGATGAATTAAGACACAGGGGATACGATGATAAGGATAATAAATTGAAGATTGCACGGTACTTGGTAATAAAAATTGAGGTTAAAGAAGATGGTTTACAAATGATGCAGTTGGTTCACTGTGGTTATTTCGTTGGTGAAGAGAATCCGAACGATAAGGCAGTATATGATAAAGAGAGAAAGGATAGTTTAAAAAGTGGATCGCGGTATGATGTTTTTGGATCACAGAATGGTATAAGACATATTAGGAAGTCTATCAGGGATAAATTAGATAAGTTTAAAATATGATAAGGATAATTATAGTTGATATTCAGGTAGATGATGCTGGGTCGGTTCAGTCGATGTTAAGATGGATGGTAGTAAAGAGTTTGGTGAAGTATTGAAAAGATTAAAATGGATTGGCAGGACAGATGGAGTACAGATTATTGCCAGTATTTATAATAGTTCGATTCGGAAAGGTGAAAAGAATTATGTAAGGTGGGTAGGAGAATTGTTGCAGGTAGCTAAACCACAAAAGGATGGTAATAAATGGAATTAAAAAAGAGAGCCAAAAGGATAGAACGTACTCAGAATAAGATTGAACACCGAATTAGGATAGTTAAAGAATATGAAGAAGACGCAGAGAGATTCAGATATTATTGTCGAACGTCTTTGCCTTTCGGTCATTGTAGTAATAAACACTGTGTGTGTTGTGTTATTGAACGAGAAGCGAAGAGGTTACAGAAAAAACGTAAAAGATTAAGGGCTAGATTAGCGATAAGGAGGTTTTATGAAGTCGGAAAGATTTCCGATTGTTTTGGACTTGAGCAGGAAGAGAAAAGATTTGCTGTTTGGTGAGAGGATTGTTGAACAAGATATTGAAGGACTTCATGTTTATTGTCCTAGTGATGATAATGTAGATGAATCTGTTTATTGTGATTAAGGAGGAATGATGCAAGAACAAACCTTTGATGGTACATATAAAGAACCAAAGAAGTTAACTCCGAAAAGTATGATGGATGCTTTGAAGAGGATAAACAATGGTTCTACGAAACGGTTGTTAATCTTTGCCATGAAAGATGAGCATGGACGTCCAACGAAGGAGATGAAGCGTGCATGGCGAAGGTTCAATAAAAGTAAGAAATTATGAAGAGAATGTTGAATTGCGGGGGTCGGGGTAAGTGACCAGCCCTTGAAGATGGTTACAATGTTGGTATATATGCTGAAAGACGCTATATGTACCAAGAATCGGTAGATGAATTGACAACAGCGTCTGCCAGTCAGTTCGTCTATTGATACCAGTAGACCCCTGCTAGAACAGAAGGAGAAGAAATGATATTTTTATCGCATGGAGTAATGGCTGGATTATTGACGTATAAAGTAACAAAGAACGTATCTGTTTCTGTTATTAGTGGAGTAGTAGGAGCTATTCCTGATCTTGTTCGTATATATGATAAGATAGCTCGAAATGACAATAAGTGGTATGAGTTCTTTCATTTGCCGTGGTGGAACAAAGGGTTGATGCGATCACTTGGTTATCTAAGTTGGATTATTCCGCCGATAGGATTACACGAATTGGTAGATTATACTTGCCACGATAAGGTACATTGGAACATACAGTGGTGGGCTTTCTTATATGAAAGTGTCTTCTGGGGTATAGTTTTGTATCCTTGGTTTGGAACAATTGGAGCTTTTGTTGGAGTAGCTGTGCCGATTGTTTCTCTTGTTGCATGGTTGGAATACAAAGACTTTATAAACAGGTTTTTGCCGTAAAATGAAGGAAGCAAAATGATAAGAGATTATTTCAATGTCTGGAAAGATGATTTTAAAAAAAGAGAGATTGAAAATGGTAAGTGAAGGAAAGAGAAAGGAATTGATTTTGAAGATAGGGAAAGAAATTGATAATTACAAAAAGTTGATAGATGCTGCGAAACAGCATGTTAAAAATATTGAAAAAGCGTTGAGCAGAAAAAGAAAACAGATAAAAGGGTATGAGATGAAGTTGAGGCATTATAAGAGTATATTGAAATCAAAGAAGAAATGTCCAGTTTGTGGGAGGAAAAATGGCTAGGACAATAGGAAGAAAGTGGAAGAAAAAGGTTAAGGAATTGGTTAAGTCAGCTCAGAATGAGTGTGGGCTTAACGGAATTAGTGAGATTCAGGCATATGTTCATGAGGCTTTGCCAGACGAGGCATACGATACGTGGGAAGCGTCATACGATGAAATTAATAGAATAGTAGATGATTTAGTGATGGAAGGTATGTATGGTAGATAAAGAAACAGAAAGAATTGTGCGGGAATGTGCTCATGAAAGTTATCAGGTAGCAATATTTTTGGACCAGTATGATGCTAAACAGATTGATTGGGAAACAGCAATGAGTCTTGCTCTAGTATGTTTAGTAAGGGATTACAAATATTTGGTAGATCAGTTAGCGTTGATTTAAGAGTAGAGAGCCATTGCCAGTTGTGAAAGTATCTAAGGAAGAAGTGAAGAAACTTCTCAAGGAAAAAGATGAAGATTAATTTATTTATGGCTGATAGAGGAGAAGGGAAAACAACCGAACTTGTTAAGTGGGCTAAGGAAAATGGAGCGATTGTTATATGTCGGACACAGAAAGAAGCGTCAATATTGAAGGGTAAATATAATGTATTGACGATATCTGTTTCATGCTCGGAGAAATTAATAGGATGGTATAAGCCGATAGGGATTGATAACCTGATGAATTTCTTGAAACCGAATGAAGTGTTAAGTCTTGCTAAGAGGTATTCTGATGGTAATGTTTTTTGTACGACCAGCGAACAGTTTAAGATAGTAAAGATGTCAATATTTAAGAAAGTTAAGAGAGTTATTGCAAGATGGTTTCGAAGGTAATGGTTGATTATTTGTTAAGTCATAAAGGTTTGTTTCAAGCTGTCTTGGATTGAATTACATTAGGTGGGATGGCGGAAGAACGCTTGGTGGTAAAGGAGGCTGGAAAAGTCTACCGATTACTGAAATGGATGATGGAAATACAGAAGAAATAACTGCGTTATTAGTGTATTGGTTGCTTTCTGAAATGAAGGATGAAATTAAAGAACAGAATATAAGTTGTGAGTTTTGGACGGTAATAGAAGGAGTTTTAGATGAACCGTCTAGAATAGCAGTACGTTAAGGGGGAAAGATGCACGTAATAAGGTTAATTGCTGCATATGGTTGGTTGGTTGTAGCTTTAGTGTGGGTGTTTGTTTATTTTGCTGTTAGTCCGCTGGTTTTGCATATACCGTTTTTATTGGTATGGATATGGATTTTCACAGTAGCTTTAGCATTGGTTGATGAGATTGTAAGAAATGGAGAACTATGATTAGGATAACAGTTGAAATGGTTCCATTCGGATTAGAAGCAAAGAAACGAGTGATATTGAAAGCTGAAATTGCTAATGTTAGTGGGATTGGTACATCGAAAGCCGATTATAGATATCAGTTGTCAAGAAAGGGAAATCCAGAGAGTATTTGGAAAAGAGGCAAGATAAAAGATTTTCAAAGAAAACGAAGAAATGCGTGGGATTTAATATATGTAGTGCTAAAAGATGTAGTCGGTAGTCGTAATTGACAGGGTCGGTACTATTTGGCAACTTTGTTAATGCCTGGATGGGTTCCCTCTGCTGACCCTGTTTGATTTAAGAAGAGAATATGAAGGGGAGATGGTGTAGTGGGAACATTGTGTGCTCCAAACGCACAGCCCAGGGTTCGATTCCCTGTCTCCTCGTATGGAGAGGTACGTCTAACAGGTAAGACAGCGGTCCGCTAAACCGCCGCACATTTGTTGCTTGCGGGTTCAATTCCCGCTCTCTCCGTTTTTAGAGGAGGTTCTATGCCAAAGATAAATAATTTGGCACAAGAGTGTCTGGCGTATTTAAGCTCGTGAACATTGAAGAAATGAGGAAAGTTTCAAGGAAATTCGGTCTTGTACCGAAGTTTTAGTAGAAACATGAAAGGAGTGAAAGATGAGACAAGAGGAATTTGTTAAAAGCTGGTTTGATAACAAAGAAGCAAACCACGTGGTCACAAGACATGTTTGTGGTAAGAACATGAGTGCAGATGATGATTCTATTTACAGCTACGGTAGGCACTTCCCTTTAGTTATAAAGTGTAAGAATGGGTTTGTACTAAATGGTAATAAATATAGTTCGTCTACAAGTGCGCATCAATCGTTGGTGATAATGGCTTGCGAGAGGCGAAAGTCGAATTTCGCTGTTGTACCGTATTCGGTATTGGATTTAGCGCGGATTCAACCAGAAAGTATCGAGATAATTAGTAAAGAAGAAGAACATTACAGGAAGATAAAATACAAGAATGCTGAAGGTAATATTGAAGAAAGAGAAGAACATCTGCTCGGAGGTTCTTTGTTGAGAGTACGAGACAGAAGTTACTTGTCTGGCACTGATAGTTCGGCTCATTTGGGTAGAGGATACTTCTTAACTGAATTGAGGACTAATCCAGAAACAGTACAAGAGGCGATTGAGGCTTTAAAGCCAGAGATAGTTAGACAATATGAATCGGCATACACGGAAGACGAGAGGGATCTTGATGGATTACTGAGACAAGGAGAGTGGTTTTTCATCAAGGTTAACAGTGAGGCTTTTATCGAGGCTTTAAAGAAAACAACTAATAAAAAGATTAAAGATATTGAAATAAGAACACCGTTTCTGCCAAGAGTAAATGATAGTATACCGCATCATCAGGTAACGAGAATGATTTATTTAGGTAATGATATTATGTCTGATGTTGAGCTACATTTAGATTCAACGTTTGTTGCACCAATGCTAATGTTCCGTTCTGGATTTTATTGTAAGGGATGTGTAAGACACAATGAAGGTGACCATAGACTGTTGAGGTTAGGTGATAAGAAGACCTGGTATCACGCTGTTCCGAATACGCAGGTTGCGTCATACACGTTTGGGTTAGGACGTGGAAGGGTTGATTAGGAGGTAGTATGAGTATAAATGCACATAAGATAGAAAAGTATTCTGATCATGTTACGTTTAATCTTTGGCATGATGATTTGTTAATGCAATTGCTCGAAGATATTGGTGGTTTAGCAGGTCTTAACGTCGACGGCTGTGGATTAATTGAAGTTAACGAAGATATGTTAGCTCAAATGAGGAAAGATTTGGACGATAAAACAAATGTATCTGAAGAAGAGATAGTAAAAACGAAAACGTTACTTAAGGAAATAGAAAAGGAGTTCGATCCTCAATTTAAATATGTGGTGTATTACTGTTTTTAGGAGGATTTATGAAGATAACAGCTAAAGATATTTTAAAACACCATCCGTGTGCACCATGGGCTGAAAAACGTTTAAAAAAGTTTTTAGGCGAAGGTAAAACATTGCTGCAAATAGCTCAAATGAAAGATATTGCAATAGATAACAGAATTTGGTGTATTACAAAATTTTTACCTGATGCCCTTAATAGGGAATTTGCGATTTGGTGTGCGAGACAATGTAAAACTGACTGCAAAGAAATAACAGAATACATAGATGTAATAGAGAAATACTACAAAGGGCAAGCAACAAAAGAGGAACTTAAGACGGCAGACAGAGCGGCAGATAGTGCGGCATACGAGGCGGCAAACAGGGCGGCATACTGTGCGGCATACAGAGCGGCATACGAGGCGGCAAACAGGGCGGCATACTGTGCGGCATACGAGGCGGCATACTGTGCGGCATACGGGGCGGCAGACGGGGCGGCAGACAGAGCGGCATACGAGGCGGCATACAGGGCGGCAGATATGCAGATGCGACAAAAACAAATAAAAAAACTTACAAAAATAGTAGAAAAACTGGAGGAGGATTTATGAAGATTCATAATTGGGAACAGTTGTTAGTGTTGTGTGCTGGGGTTTGTTGGTTTTGATGGTATTGTCTAAGATTGTAGAATTTATTTGCAGGATTTTTGGTAAGTGGTAAGGAGAAATGATGGCTCAGCATTATCCGATATTTGAACAAGATGAACCAAAAGTTTTTGAGAAGATACGAAAGATAGTAAAGGATATTTTGGAGACGATTAACTGGACAATGGTTGCTGATTTTGGGGTTATGAAAGATGGACATAAAACGATAACGAAATTGCCGAAAGAATATAATCCTAATGGAAGAGCAGTTACGATTGGAGAGTTTAATTTAGAGAACAAAGAATGGGGAGAACATAGAACAAAAGCGACACTTGAGGTTCATTTTACGATATACGGTGAGATTCAAAAGGTGTATTATCCATTATGAAAGAAAGGATACCGTTAGAATTTGTTAGAGCATACTTAAAATGTAAAGGTAGGAAGATGTTGCATAGCGTATGGTGTGAATGTGATATTGAATTTATCAGTTTTCCTGAACACCCGATTAAGTTTCTATGGGAACATGTTAAGAAAGGACACGAACCATCATTTGATTGTTGTTGGTGTTGGGATAGACAAGTTGGTCGGGATACAGGAGAGTTTGAGTATTGGTATAAGTGGTGGACATGGACGTGGAATAGTAAGTATGATGTATGGGAACTGGTTACTTGTTATAAAGGTGAAGAGGGGTTCGAAGAGGATTGTATTGGAGAATTATTGCGACAGAAAAGAGAATTAGAGGAATTAGAGGCTCAAAGGAGGTTAAATGAGCGAAGAATTTAAAGAACCGATTGAGATAGAGTCAATAACGAAGGAACAGATAAGACATTTGATGCATGGGCTTAGTTCGGTTGGGATGATTATCGTTGATTGGAGTACGATAGATTACGAACTTGGTCGTGGAAAGTTCGGTCAGCTTGAGCATTGTCTCTGGACTACCGACGGAAAGCGAATCAGTATCAGTATAGACCAGTTTGGTGGTGCGATTGTGTCTCAATCGAAAGGCGTTGACCCGTTATATGAAAAGCTCAAGAAGAACGAATGGAAAGTGGTGGAATTGTGTCCTGACTGCGGGACTGATTTGGTTCACACGATAGTTGATGGTGAAGATGTGTTTGGATGCACGAATTGTAAGAAGGAATTTGCCTGGGATGATTCGAAGAAGGTAAGGAGGAAGAATGATAATTAGTTTTGCGTGGACAACACAAGCTTTATTGAAGAAAAAAAAGACAGTAACCAGACGGTTCTGGAAAGATAGTTATGCGAAGAAGTTCAAGAAAGGCGATATTGTTGATGCCTATAGTAAAGACCCAAGAGCTAAGGGTAAGAAGATAGCTGAAATTAGGATAACGAAGGATCCGTATGAGGAAAGAGTAGAGGATATTTCTGATGAACATTTTGAACGTGAAGGTGGAACTTTATTCTGGAAGACAAAGAAAGAGTTTATAGATATTATGAAATCTTGTAGAGATACTTGTTGGGTTATTGAGTTTGAAGTGCTGGAAGTAGGTCCGTATTCGGATGTTCAGATTGTTGGACAGCTTTAATTTGTAACGAAAGTAACTTGCGTTTAAGGAGAAAGAATGAATAAGAAAAAAATTAAATGCCCCGAAGTGTGGATATACCAGATGGTTTAAGAACATGGAAGGATGTGTTAAGTATGCCTCTGATAATTTGGACAAGCTTACAGAAAGTTGTGATCATGGGTTTGTTAATTGTCCATTGATTTATCTACAGATGAAATCCAAAGGAATTGACGGTAGGTATATTGAAAAGATTCCTACTGAATTGTGGTTCCGTATTAATCTGTATAGAGAAGGAAAACAGACGAAGGATTTCCGTCGAAAGTATTGTTGTATTCCAAAGGAGGAATAATGAATAACAATAAGTTAGCGTATTTAGTAAGTATGTTCTTGCTATTTGCTATGTCATATGGACAATGGCTTGAGGTT
>Ga0114919_10002374_pt1 | contig 15246 bp, 23 predicted proteins | sample BlataG_FD_88682 | JGI IMG/M metagenome (GOLD analysis project Ga0114919, IMG submission 88682) | Deep subsurface microbial communities from Black Sea to uncover new lineages of life (NeLLi) - Black_00105 metaG | ecosystem: Environmental > Aquatic > Marine > Oceanic > Sediment | place: Atlantic... | reverse complement strand
TTTCTCCTCTAAATGCTTTAGAATTAGCCTCGGACTTGGCTCTATTTCCACACAGAATAGAACAGTATTTACTTTTTTTTGCCAACGAGGGATAAAGTTCGTAAGAAGCATCGCAATATTTACAGGTGAGTTTAATTTTAGTCATGTCAGGATATTAACCAATTAAGAGATTGTTATGAATAAAAAAGTGAAAGTAGCTGAGGGAAAAACAATTTCCTCTAAAAAACTATCTAAAGTAAGGGAAGAGCCTGGATCGTCAAATGTAGGAAAATATAAAGATGTAAAGCCTTCTAATTTCGCAGGATCTAGCGGGGGAAGTAGTAAATACAGCTACCCTATTAACACTAAGTCTAGGGCTAAGTCCGCTCTAAAACTAGCACATAATGCACCAGACCCCTCTGGAATTAAGAAGAAAGTATATTCAAAGTATCCTTCTCTTAAGAAAGGGTCTGATAAATAAAATTAGGATGGGTTTGCACAGGTGCCGATCTGTCCTTTTCTAAAGGAATATGTATGATTAAAATTACTATTAAGGTCTCTAATGATCACTGCGCATTTACTGAACACTTCGAGACTACTCAGATTTCTCTAGGCACAGATGATCCACAGCTGAACTCTATGATCGAAAAGGTAGTAGCTGCTTTTAATCAGCCAGTAGAAGACGTTGTAGTTAAGACTAAGATGGAAGTCTAATGATTGCTTTTTCTATACTCGCTATCATATTTGTAATCTGTTCCTTCGCAGCTTCTGTTATATATTCCAGATTTAAACGTTGATCGGTAAATAAATAATTACTATATTACGAATACATTATTATGAGGTAGTTATGACAGATGGGATTAAAAAGTTCGGAAGACCAGAAAAACCTATTGATTGGGAACTAGTCGATTCGCTCATTGAAGCTGGTTGTCCATCAACGGAAATAGCCCCTCATTTTCATCTAACACCCGAAGCTTTTAGAGAAAGATTAGAAAAAAAGTATGGAATGTATTTTTCCATTTACTCTTCTATTTTCGAAGCTAAAGGTGCTGCTAATATCAGACATCAACAATACCTAAAAGCCTTAGGGAAAGCGGATAAAGGCGATAATACCATGCTCGTTTGGCTTGGAAAGAACCGGCTTAAACAGCGAGACGCTCCTATTGATATGCAGGTTACTCAAGCTCAAGTTGACATTAACGAAGCAGTTATGGCTCAGCTATCTAAAAACCAAGAGTCGGCTAAAGAAGCTTTAGAATCGAGTAAAGAAGAGAAGCTAGCTGCTGATGATCATACAGAGTCACACTCTGACTCTTAGCATGCTCTGGTAGATCCGCAATACCTTCGATATACATCTTAAGCATATCTAAGCATTGCTCTTTGGTAAGGTGTATATCACCATTCTCATCACATTCCATCGCATTCCCTTTTTGTTCAAAAAACGTTAACTATCTAATCCTTGGATGTTATACCATGTTAATTTTTAGGAGAAGAAAATGAAAGACAAGTTAACAAAAGAGATGAGAGAAGAGTTACTACAAAAAGTTAGTGAAGGCACCCAAGCCAAGGGACAGCTTTTGTTGGACTTAATCAAAAACGACCCCCATGTTGCAGAAATTAATACTCATTTAGACTGGATGCATGCGTGTATCACGGGGACTGTTTTGTGCGCCTTAACTTCCGTTACACTTTTAGATGATTTAAAATTTTCTGATAAAGAAAAAATGCTGCTAATCTCCGAAGAAAATATAAAAGACCTTATAAGATGTAAATTTGCACAAGCACATAAAGAGTTATGGAAAGATTGTGGTGGTTCATGAAGCTATGTAAAGACTGTAAAGAGTTCTTACCTCTTGATGCCTTTAGTAAAGCGGAGTCCAGAGACCAAGGACGTTTCTATATATGCAAAGAGTGCTGTAAGAAAAGACGTAAAAGAAACAAAGAGCTGTATTCCTCTTTAAAACCTGTCCAGTTGGAGTTTATGTCATGATACCCGATGAAGAGTTAACACCCTTAGATGAGTTGATGGATAAGCTAGAAAAGCTCTATACAGGCGAAATAAGCTATGCAATGAACATCAACGAAGTAATTTATTCTATATGTAAAGAGTTAAAGTCATTAAAGGAGACACATGCTCGACCCGTTCGCTCCAAAACAAATCGAGTTTCTAAATAGCTGCGTCGCCAAATGGAATCTTGCTCACGGATCAGTACGTACGGGTAAGACCATCTGTACGCTGTATGGCTTCATGCATGCAGTAGATCAATGTCCCGACTCTAAAATATGGATGATTGGATACACATCTACAACGATATATAACAATGCTATTAAGCTCCTATTTGATGATCCAATATTTAATGTATTCAGGCCTTTTTATACTTGGCATCCAGGGACTAAGCGACTTACTTATAAAGAAAAGATAATCAGCACTGCTGGGGCTAACGACGAGTCATGCGCAGGTAAGATTCAGGGACAAACTATGAGCCTAGCTTACTGTGATGAAATGACTCTTTACCCTGATTCAATGATAGACATGGTGGACAACCGACTATCTCAACCCCACTCTAGAGGTTTTGCAGCGATGAACCCATCTCATCCTGAGCATAAAATTAAAAAATGGATCGATAGGGGGTTAGAAGGTGATAAGAATTATTACAGCTTACATTGGACTCTTGACGACAATCCCTTTGTTGATTTGGAGTACAAGGAACGGATTAGACTCAGTCACAGCGGTCTTGCTTATAAGCGCAATTATCTGGGTCTATGGTGTCTTGCAGAAGGAGCTATCTTCGATTTCTTTGATACTGATCTGCACGTCGTATCTAGGCCACCTCGGGCTGCTGAGTATTGGATTGCTGGGATAGACGTCGGAACCACGAATGCTTTTGCGTGCGTTTTAATCGGAGTTAGCACAGGACGCTATGAGTATCAAGGGAAAAGACTGTGGGTGGAAAAAGAGTACTACTGGGACTCTAAAGACAAGGGAAGGCAGAAGACGAATGCAGAGTACGCAGACGCTGTTCAAGAGTTCTTAGAGCCATATGGGGTTACTAAAGTGTATGTTGATCCATCAGCAGCAGCATTTAAGGAAGATCTTAGACGCAGAGGGATTAGGCCTATTGATGCTAATAACGATGTGGACTACGGCATTCGAAAAATGACAAACGAGATGCAGCAAGGCAATTTAGTCGTAGTGGAAGATTGCAAGAACCTGATCCGAGAGATTCAAGGGTATTGTTGGGATTCGAAAAAGGCCAAGATGGGTATTGATGCTCCTCAGAAAATAAATGATCATGCTTGTGTTACAGGAGAGACTTTAATAACTACAACTAATGGGACAATTCCAATAAGTAAATTGGTTCAGGACTATAATCCACGCGATACATCCTCTCTACTAAATTACAATTCCAACTCAAAATCCTTTGAGATAGATAATTATGTAAACCCTTCATTGACCAGGCATTCTCAAGAGATCTGGGAGTTGGAACTAGAAAATGGCTTCATGTTAAGAGCCACTCCTGATCATAAAGTAATGACTGAACGAGGGTATATAGAATTGCAACATGTGATGCTTTCTGATACAGTGTTGACATGCAACATCAAAAACATTATGGACGAAAGTTCTACTTAGATAAGAAGAGTGGTTATTGGATGTCTACGGATTATCCGAGAGTTAGAGCTCACATATGGGTCTGGATAAATGAAAGAGGAAAAATACCTCCAAGGATGCATATTCATCATATTGATGAAAATAAGTCTAATAATCATATTTCTAACCTTCAGATAATAAGCCCAGGAGATCACGCTCGCCTTCATTACACAGAGGAAAAAAGACAAGCTAGTCGAAAATTAATGGACGTAATTCGACCTCTTACCAAAAAGTGGCACGCTAGCAAAGAGGGAAGGGAATGGCACAGAGAGCACGCGATAAAATGTAACTTTGGTAAACATGAGATAGTGGATTACGCATGTGCAGAGTGTAACAAGGAATTTAAAGCGTCTAAATTATCATGGGTGAAGTTTTGTTCTAACGCTTGCAAATCAACTTTCCGAAGGAAATCTGGAATCGATGACATAGAGGTGAAGTGTGAAAACTGTGAGACAACATTTATAAGGAATAAATATGCGAGAAAAAGATTCTGTTCTAGAAAATGTTCGGCCCATTGGAGTAAAAGTAAAATCAATCAGAAAGACTAATAGTTTAGAGGATGTATATTGTTTAGCTTCTGAAACAAATGGTTCAATGATTGCAAATGGTATAGTAACTAAGCAGTGCGACGCCCTACGCTACGCCCTAGCTACGCATAAAGTCTCATCCTTCAACGAGGACGACTACTACAGGAAGCAAGAACAAGAGTCCAGAAGCAAGCTACACCCGGGGGGATATGGTTTTAGATGAGTTAACCCCTCGCGCTTCTCGTTATTCACTCGAGGCTCGGGGTTATGGTAGTAACTAAACTAAGAATTGTCAAGGAGAAATCATGAAGTTCTCAGATATGATAAAAGAGTTAAAGGCTGGTAAAAAGATTAAAAGAGAGTGTTGGTTTAATAAATACTGGTGCTGCCCGTCTAAATGCACTGTAGTTTTAGAGCATCTAACTAAGCACTCTAATCCAAATGTATTGGTCCGTCTTGACTTAGAAGAACTAGAAGCAACAGACTGGGAGGTTGTCGATTAATAGAGACCGATTTCTTGAAGCCTAAACTTTTGGGAAGAACGGCAGCTCTGCTATTGTAGTATTAAAATAATTCCTCTATCTTAATGTAAAAACATTAATAGAGGCATAACATGAGTTTTGTTAACGCTCCTTGGAATTCTAATCTAGAACCATCTCAAAGCAGTATCCGTCAATACCTAGACAATCTCTACTCTAAATCCTCACCGATGGAAACAGCTAGGTGGAACGAGGGGTTTACCGACTCACAGTTTATGGCAGGGAACCAAAGCTTTGTGAATGGGTACTTTGGTAGGAAAGCTAATGCTCAGTCCGATCAATGGTATTTTAATCTGCTGCAACAACCAATCAATATGATCACTGGCTACCAGCGCCAGCACCGTAAACAAATCAATTACATCCCTATTGAAGGCTCTGACACCAACACGACCGATCAGTACAATAAACTGATAACTTCTGTTTGCAATAGGCAAGGAATACATGAGCAGTTCTCTCGTGCGTGTGAGCAAGCAGCGGTAACAGGTATGGTTCTTTTACAGCCTTATCTAGACTATACGGGTTCTGACCCCGCTCAAGGGGAAATGAAGTTAAAAGTTTGGGAGTATAACTCTTTTATCTGTGATCCTTGGGCTAGAGAACTTGATTTCTCCGACTCTCAGTACGTCTGGACTCAAGAGTACATCTCTAAAAAAGAAGCTGAGGAAAGATTTCCTGGAGAAGTACAAAAGATCTCTCCTATGTCTGCGTCTAACGGTAGACAGGGTAAGTTTTATTTCCTGCCAGAAGCTCAGTCAGTATCACAAACAGATCAAATGGTGCTCTCGTATGTTTGGTATAAGTGGAAAAGAAAAAGAAAGAAACTATACAGCAAAACTAGAAATCAATTTTTTGATTTTGGTGGTGACGAGGGACAAATGGATCAACTACTCGCTACCATATCAGATATGGAGCTGGTTGAAATAGAGGTTCCAACATGGAAGCTTGCTGTAGTTTTAAATGACCAACTAGTTTTTCAAGGAGACAACCCACTTGGATTTGATGATTGCCCTTTTATACCTGTCGTATGGAATTATGAACCTCATCTTAGCAATTACGGGCTTCGTGTTCGTGGTCTTGTTCGTACCATGCGTGATAGTAATTACCTTCTTAATAGGCGCATCATCCTTAATCACGAGATTAGTGAAACAACCATCAACGCAGGATGGAAAAGGAAGCTAGGGGCAGTTGCAAACGAAGATAACCTTAAACGAACAGGACAAGGCTGGGACGTTTTAGTTAATGATGGTTTTGAAATGACGGACGTGGAGAAAATTCTTCCCTCATCTATTCCTGAGTCTGACATGGCACTGGCTGATCAACTACAATCTCTTATATTCTCTACATCTGGTGTTAATTTAGAAACATGGTCTGCGCAAGATCAAGGTAATGCTTCATCACTAACTGTTATGCTCAAGCAAGCGGCTAATCTTATGGTCCTCCAGAAGTACTTTGATCAGTGGGATTTGTCATTAAAGCAATTAGGTTCGGTCATGATGAAAATTGTTCAGAACAACTGGAACGCTCCGAAAGTTGGCCTTATGATTAACGAAGAGCCGACGCCTTTCTTTTACTCTAAAGTTTTTGCTGACTTTAGTACTGTAGTGGAAGAAGGGGTTCTAACTCCTACACAGCAGTATCAGGAATACCAAGCATGGCTTGAGCTTAATCAGCAGCTTGGTGGCATTATCCCTCCTCAAGAGCTGGCTAAAAGAGCGCCGATACAAGGTAAAGCTGAACTTATGGAAATGCTTGCTCAACAAGCTATGCAACAACAAGCTGTTCAAGAAGAAACAACCAACATTCAGCATGCGTTTGACACGGCTCGCCTGCAAGAGCTACAAAGTAAATCTGTGGCAAATATCGCACGTGCTAAAGAAGATTATGGACGGTATGAGTCTAACTTGGGTCTCAAGGACGAAAGAGAGTCTGAGCTTACTAAAAACCGAGCTCTTGCGACTAAAGCTAAGATGGAAGCGCTCGACAAGATGGTTGATGCTGCGGCTAAGCTAGGAGCTGTTGAGACAATGATGGGTCTAAATGTTATAGAAGAAATGGAAGAGAAAGACATAGCAAAAGAGGATAGAGAGACGGATAAGTCTAGGCGTGATGCTTTTAACACGGAGTTTACTTCCAAGATCATGGGTTCGATTCCTACTCTGAATCAGCAACAACCACAAGAGCAGGGAATGCAAGAACCTCAAATGCCGCAACAATAGAGTTGCATAGCATTACCAAAATGCTATAATAAAATAAATTTAACGCTATGGAGGTATATCATGGCTGGTGGACGCAGAATAGACGATCACTCAAGTTGGTTGTCATCAGATGGAAAAGCTCCTATGGATTCTAAAATCAAAAACTTTAGTTCCGCCGAAGGTGTAGGAGATCTTAATGAGTACTACGATACATCTGAAAAGATTAGAGATAAGCAAGAAATGAATATCAGAAAAGCTAAATCACAAGATGCCAAGGCTGGATATTCTAACTAAGACTTGTTCCTGCTTCTATTTCTAGAATAGAGCTGAAAGGTTGCAGGTTAAAATCTGCGGCAGGACATTATAAAAGAGGTAATTTATGTTCAAGAATCCTATTGCTCCTCGTGTTAAAGAAAAAGATGAGAAGAATCCATGGAACTTTATGGCTCCTTGCTATGATGATAGAAACATGCAGTCAGCTGGAGATTTCTACGGTAAAGGCTTTAATCAGCCCGTAGGACATAAAGGAAAAACCAAGTCTAGCGTTGATGTTCTTCCTATGGGAAGAGTTAAAACAATGAAAGACGACAACATGCCAGAGAACAGGATTCCAATGTATGGCCAAAAAAGCAGATATTAAACAAATCTCAGCCACAGGTTTTGGTCTAAAGTCCCCATATAAGAATCAAAAGGGCACTAAGCCTGTCAAAGTGGTTGGTGGTAATTATTATGGTACTGGAGTACGTAACCCTATGGGTACTTTGCCTGGTTTAAGCAAAGACCCTATTGACATAGGATCTCCGCCTAAAAAGCTGGCTTAGATCATCTCGAACTTATGGTTTCCGTAGTCTCTCGCTATACTTGCGTAGATTTCGTTAACTCTATCATCAGGCAAATCATCCTCCTCAGGCAATGACATTGATGCAAAGTCTTTCTTAAACTTGGCAATGCTTTCAACTACAATAGGGGATTGCAACATAAGACCTTTCTCATATTGTCCCCATAGTTCTTGATCTGGTAGCATCCAGATGACCTTAATATTATCTGATCCTGGGTAAGCCTTAAATAGCATTGAGTTTTGTTGTGGAGTGGGCTTAGAAAGGCGAGGAGACCATAGCAGCTTTGCTGTCGGAACCTGGTCAAACGAAGTGAACTGTCTTACATAACTCGGATCAATGCTAGAGGATATGAGGTCAAATTCATAAGCACTCTTTCTTTCATCCATTCCAATTGTTCTTTGATGAGCAAAGATATAAAAAGGCATCGTAAACTGATGAGGCCTGTTGTTAATACAATCCTGGCATCCTTGAGATATATAATCCGCCTGTTTACTAAACTGCAAAAGTCTATCGTGAGTTTCTAACTTATCTAATTTCAATTGACACCTCTATATTAAATAATTTACATTGAACGTAATAAAAATTTTAGTATGTGTAAATTAAATTAATTCGTATCACCGCGTCAAGGAGAATATATGTCAGTAGATACAGCTGCACAAAATACCGAAAACAAACCCGCCGTTTCTGATAAAGAAATAAACTTCCGTAAGCAAGAGGAAGCTCTTACTAGAAAATTTGAAAGGATGCTTCAAGAAAAGGAAGAGAGAATTGCTGCCTTAGAATCTAGGAAAAATCCCCCCCCTGATGATGACGATGACGATGACGATCCATACGTTGATAAAAGAAAGCTTAAGAAGGCATTCTCCAGTTTTGAAGGTAAGGTAAAGCAAGACACTCAGCAAGACATACAATCGGCTGTATCTAAAGCTCTGGCTCAAGAACGGATGAATTCATGGATGGAAAGTAACTCTGACTTCCACGAAGTTATGTCCCATGCGGAAAAATTTGCTGAGAAAGCCCCTAACGTAGCTAAAAGCATTCTAAATATGCCTGAAGGTTTTGAGCGTAATCGTCTAGTCTATGAAACCATTAAAACTATGGGACTTCATAAGCCAGAAGATCCTAAAGATTCCATCCAAAATACTATAGATAGAAACCGCCGACACCCTGGGTATCAGCCTACTGGTACTAGTGGTGCGGGCTATTCTGCTCAAGGGGACTTTAGCCGGTCTGGGCAAGAGAAAGCGTATCAGAAGCTAAAAGAGCTGCAAAAGAATCTGCGTTTAGGATAGGATAAACTTATTGTTTTTTTGTTATATTAGGTACGTTTGCCCCATGTTTGCCGGCATGGGGTTTTTTTATGTTAGATTTGACAAGTAAACAATTAAATTGATATAACGAAATCACGTTCAGCATACGTTACATGCTACTTCGCGTAAGGAAGCCTCGCAACTTCATTCGGTATATAAATACACCACTTGATCAGTGGTCTAAAGATATATCTAGATATGGTTGAGAATGGCGTAAGTATCGGTTCGCCTCACCAATCATCATATCAGTGTTTGAATAGACAACAAAGGAAACTACAATGTCTATTACAACTACTGGGAATCTAGGCCCTATGATACTTCAGTCGCTTGCGCCTGCGATGTTATATGTCCCAACTCCCGAAATGAACTACATTATCCCGGCCGATAAGGTCAATATGCCAGCAAATGGTGGGACAACATGTAGATTTATGAGACCAAGAGCGTTAACACCTCCAACTGTGCAGCTTGGGAATTCTGGAATTGATCCAGCGCCACAAGTTCCACAACGCGATAAAATGAATGTCGCGTATAAATCTTCTTTAATTGACTTGGAGTGCCTGGCTGCGTAAGCGGAGGTTAACAAGGGGCAAGTTTAAATACAGCCTGAGAGACTAAACAAGAAGACGCCGAAAGGCGATGCGATAGTCCAAACCACGACTATATATGAAATCGTGGAGGTAGCAGAAATGACTACCCGCCCTTGCAACTGGGTTAAGAAGTAATAGAAAGATCATTGACGCTCAAATGGCGTTTTTTGGAACAGGTTGCGTAATCAACCAGCAAGTAATTTTGCAGGACCAAGAAGGTGTATTAGCGTGGGTGTCAGAAAGACTGGCAGTCGCGATGAGACAAGCCGAGGATTTAATCCTCAGAGACTACATTGTATCAGCAGCGTCTGAGATCAATGCAGGTGGCGGAAGCAATAACGATAAAGTGGTTGTCGTTGTAAAATCTTTGGTGATTGACTTGGAAGCCCGAAGGGGCGACAGGGCGCAAGCCGAGCAAAATGCTCTTGCAGCGTGAGAGACTAAGTCCAGAGACCTTAATGCCTTTATAGGCAACGAGGATGCGATAGTCCGACCCACGGATATAGATGAAACCGTGGAGGTAGCAGAAATGACTGCCCGCCTAGCAAAGTGTAACTCACCGAGCAAGGTCTACAAGTAACAGATATGAACCCTACTAACCTAGGAATCTCTGATTTCTCATTAGTAGCTACAACTTTGTCTACTAACAATGCTTACAAGTTTACTTCAGGCATTGAAGGTGAAGACAGATTTGGAACAGGCCCAATAAGAAGCGCATTTTTTATGCTGTCTTCAACTGAACTACAAACGGATTTCGATTCGCTCGTAGGCAGTGGGTATATTAGTGCTTGGAATTATCCAAACACAGCTAACGCTCTTCCTAGTGAAGTTGGATCGGTGTTTAACATCCGAATCCTAACAAGCTCTGAAGCGCCAGTAGCTAGAAATGCTTCTGCAAACAACCAGGATGTGTATTACAACACAGTACTTGGTAAGCAGGCTCTAACTCATATTGGGCAAGATGGTCAATCCATGGAGCTTCTCTATAGAGATAGAATGTATTCTGGCTATTTAGGACAGAACGTTACTCTTGGTGTAAGCTTTGCGCAAGCACAAGCTATCACACAGGATACTGCTATTAGAAACCTGCTATGTACTTCATTGTACAGTAGCCAAATCGTATAAGGGGGTTTATAATGGCTGAATACTCAAGAATAGCGACAGGAAGCTTTACATCCACAGGTGCGGCTAAGGCAATTTATTTGCCATTTGCTCCATCAAGTGTAAAGGTATGGAATTACAGTTCTTTTGCAACTCCAGCTCAAAACGGAGTTCCTGAAGGATACTGGAATTCAGGCATGGGACAGGGATACGCGGTGATTAATGCTTTCGACGCCACTCCTGTTCTAACTACAGATGTAATTACATCTAATGGTATCAGTACATTTGATGCAGGCCTTTCATTTCAGTATGGGGCTCAGATAGCAATATCTGGCATTACAAAGGCTGCTGCTGGTGTTGTGACTACGGGTTCTGCCCATGGTTACTCCACAGGTGATGTAGTTATGTTCCAAGGACTGTATCAGTCTTCAACAACCGGTATGCCACAAATTTGCGGAATGCCTTTTGTGATTACTGTTACAGGTGCTACGACATTTACAATACCATGGAATACGAACCAAAGTAATTATACAGCTTTGAGCGGTTCTCCAAGTGGTGCATACGTTAAGAAGGTACTATATCCTTTCTTATATGCTCCTGGAGTTTCCTTCATCACAGCGATAACTACTGGTTCTACAACTACAATTGATACAACTGCTCCACATAATATGGTTGTTGGTCAAGAAGTAGCCTTCCATATCCCTACTAGCTGGGGAACAATACAGTTGAATGAGAATAACAACACAGTTATTCCTTCCTCTCCTGTATATGGGTATGTAGTGTCTGTGACCGATTCCAATACTGTTGTGGTTAATATCAATTCAACAGGCTATACAGCGTTTGACAGTGACCAAACTGTTGCTGCTGTTAAGGCTGGATTGAGTTTCCCACAAATGGTAGCAGTAGGTGATGTAAATACTGGTGGAGTAGCTATTTCAGCTGGTTCTCCTTTATATCCGTCTCCTAGTGTAAATGGTGTTAGCACAATTAATGGTCCTGCAATTCAAGGGTCATTCGTTAATAACACCAGACAAGGCTTTATCATTGGAGCAGGCTTAGGGGCGACTCTAACCTCAGCTGCATTGATTGGAGCTAATGGAAATGTCCTATACTGGGAAGCTATGTATCCGGATTACTCATAAAATTGAGTAGTAAGGAATTCTTCCTAGTTGATATCGTGGGGGTAAGGAAAACTTTACCCCCGCTTTGCTATGCCAGGACCAGTGCCAGCCGAAACAAACCCTCGTACTACACCTTGGTATTACCAGCCCACAGCTTTTCCTATCGCCGCTATTAGTTTAGGTGCGACGACTACTGTTACACTCACTGCAGTGACGACAGGAGGAACCACAGTAAATCCTAATTTTGTTATTGGACAAGAAGTTCGGTTTCTAATTCCATACGGATATGGGACACGTCAGTTAAATAATGAAAAAGGTTACGTTATTTCCCTTCCAAGCTCTACTCAGGTAGAAGTAGATATAGATTCTAATTTATATAACGCCTTTGTGGCTTCTCCATCTGGAGCTAATTCTAATGCTCAACTGCTTCCTGTAGGCGATATAAACAGTGGACAAGTCAATAGTTCTGGTCGTATCAATCAACTTACTTATATCTCTGGAAGTTTTAGAGATATTTCGTAAATTAAAATTTCAATTGCCATGAGTTAAATTAATCGTTATAACTTAATAGTAAACAATTTACTATAGGTGGAAACATGGCTCCAAAACCAAAAGCAAGCTCCTCATTTGCTGAGAGAGAATTAGAAAAAGTTGAAAAACAATTTGATGAATTCGACAAGCAAGTTAAAGAAGTGTCTGCGGATAGAGCTCTTAACGCCCCTGAGCAAACAAGTAGCGTTCAAACTCAGATGTCACAAAACCAGATAGCAGCATCAAAAGATAGATACCTGACTCCAAAAAAGAAGATATCAAGCCCTGAGAAGTTTAACGAGAAGTTTAGAGAAGCTTGGAATTTTTCTAAGGAGTTTGTTCACTTTATTGCTGAGAACAAGGAATGCATTGGTGAGTCAATAGATTTATGGACAAAGCCGTTTGCTGGTGTACCTGCTGAAGAGTGGTTAGTCCCTTGTAATACTCCTGTATGGGGACCAAGATATTTAGCTGAGCAGATCAAGCGTAAATACTACAACCGACTAGTTATGAATGAGACCAGAGAAGCATCTATTGACGGAACTGGTACATATTATGGAACCCTTGTTAAGGATACTACTGTTAACCGTTTAGACTGTCATCCTGTAACAAAACAAAGATCTGTCTTTATGGGAACTACCAATTTCGGGTAGTATTTGGACAAGTAAATAATTTACTGGTAGGAGGCTCTCATTAACACTTTAAACGATGTTATTACGTATGTCCGTAGGTTAGTGAAGAGCCCTTCTGACGCAACGTTAAGCACTAACTTGATCATCGATTATATCAATCGGTTTTACATCAACGACGTGAGCGCACGTCTTCAGCTATTTGATTTAAAGACTACCTATCAGTTTGAAACAGTCCCGGGCATTACTTCATATAACATGCCTTTGTATGATGTACAGACAGAGCCCGGGTCTCAAAATATCTCCTTCTATCCAGTATACCAAGGGTTTTTGCCTAGATGTAGTGTGAATGGCGTAGATGTAAATTTTTATACAGAGAGACAAACCTTCTGGAACACCTTGCCTAACTATCTTCAGCCACTACCTACGGCTGCTACTGGAAATGGAAGCGAAGGCCCATATACCATAAACCTACCAGCCTTCCCTGCTATTCCAGGTCATGTAGACATGTCAGGAGTGATTGCAACGGGAGTAAATGTTGACCCTCCTGTTGGAACTACATTAAATACATCTATACCAGTAACAAGCGTTAACTCTAGAGTTTTCTTTACTGCCACTGGGACAACAGGAAAGTCTATGGTAATAGCGGATTCGGGTCAGTTTTTATCTTCTAATAGAGATTATGGATTGTTAATGGTACCTGGTAAAGCTCCTCTAGGCAACAGTGCGCCGGCTGGGGGGTATAGTATTACATCAAATACTATCAATTATTCTACTGGAGTAGCTACGGTTACCTTTGAAGACCCTGTGGAAGACGGAACTAACATACAAGCACAATGCTACTTCTATAATCAAGGAATCCCTAGAGGACTTCTATATTATAACAACACAATAACAGTTATGCCGCCTCCTAATATCCCTTATTTGGTAGAACTCGATGCTTATTTGAGCCCAGCTGCTTTTTTAACTACAGCTGACGCACTCCAATTTGGATATATGGCGGAGTATTTATCTCTTGGTGCAGCTCGTAAAATCTTATCGGATACCGGAGACGTAGAACAGTTAACATTTTATGAACCTCGATTCAGAGAACAGGAAAAGTTAGTTTTGGTTCGAAGTGACAGACAGTTTACTTCGACTCCTACTCCTAATTTTTTCTCACAAAATAGCGGATCGGTCGGAAACGTAATAGGAACAGGAATTGGGGGATGGTAAATGACAAACTTTAGCTATGATAATACAGTACCGGCAACCAATAACAGCCCTACAGCTGATCAGCCAAATATGCTCACTAACACTCAATCGGGAAAGTCGATCTGGGAAGAGGATCATGTGGGATTTGGAGTAAGTAATGGCGGGACGCACCTTAAAAACACCTTTTATACGCAGCAAACACCTTCCATAGGATCAGCATTATCTATAGTATACCCTGGGGCACGCCCGGCAGCTTATGCAAATGCAACCGGTGGCTCAGATACTAATACATATACCTTAAATGCTCTTGGCACATTGCCTGCTTCCATAGTTAAAGCTGGTGGAACATTTTCTACTACTACTACAGTTGGCGCTATTTCATTTGAATCCCAGTTTAACTGTGTCTCTATTTCTTCCGATGGAGCGGGGGTTTATACCATAACTTTGCAGGGTGTGACCACTGGTAGTAACATTATATTTCTGTCCTCGATAAGCGCTGGATTTGATCCTAACTGGTCTTATACTAATCCTACACTTACAATTGCATCAGTATCCACGATTGGTCCTAAGATTTCATTTATTGTATTGCAAGTATAAGGAGACATATGGGTGAGAAGATAATAGTCGGCCCAATCAACAGCGGTCTCGTTAATAATCGGCATGCTTTCAATATTGATAACGACTCTTTTCCTAAGCTAATCAATGCTTATCAATGGAGAGGGAGAGTAAAGCGTAAGCGTGGTACTTCTTTACTTGGTAGGCTTCAAAGAATCATAGGGACTACAGACGGAAATGGCGATGCTACTATTACGATAGTACCTAATACTATTTCATCGGGTATCTCAAGTTTTCTAGTTGGTTCCGAGATATTCACTGATCCAGGCGGAGCAAGTCCAGTAACTCTACTAGCTAGCGGGAGTGGTAGCGCATCTTTAAATAGAACGACAGGTGTACTAACAATCACCGGATCAGAAGCCACAGAGGATGTCGTTTATTATCCTTCATTACCTGTTATGGGACTCGAAGACTTTGGAAGGCCAGAGGT
>Ga0114919_10002372_pt1 | contig 15251 bp, 7 predicted proteins | sample BlataG_FD_88682 | JGI IMG/M metagenome (GOLD analysis project Ga0114919, IMG submission 88682) | Deep subsurface microbial communities from Black Sea to uncover new lineages of life (NeLLi) - Black_00105 metaG | ecosystem: Environmental > Aquatic > Marine > Oceanic > Sediment | place: Atlantic... | reverse complement strand
TGGTGGGGTGTTTTTTTTTTGTTAGGGTGAGGGAGGTTGTTTTGTTTTTTCCTCTTTTTTTTTTTTTTGTAGTTTTTGGTTTTCCGCCCCCCCCCCCCCCCCTCAAAATTGATTCTTTTTTGCTCCTTTCTATTGTGGGTATATTGCTTCCACATAGTAGCGAGAATTGTTTCTGTTTTACACTTGGAGTAATTGTGTGTGTTACAGCTTTCAGCACATTGGGATGGATGAGTCCCCATCTGCCCCATATTTAGGGAGGCAAGAAAGAAATGAATCTTTTGTTTGAAAGTAAAAAAAAAAGCAATGGCAATCTCTCCCTCACCCCCTAGTTGGTTGGTATAAAAACCCAACAGAGATAGATAATGGGTTTGTGAGAAGAACGATCATCATGTCATATATTATCAGCAGTTTAAAATTGACAACAGAAAAAACAAAACAAGACAAACGTTGAGAAGGTTATGTATATCTTTTCGGCATCCCCACCACACACCCCGACCAAAATTTAACAAAGAGAGGGTTGTTTTCTACAGACTAAAACATCATCTCCTCTTCCTCCCCCTTGTTGGTGATCTTATCCCACATCATCTTGCCAAGAGGGTAAATCATAGCCCAAGCAGCAGATGGGCCAACGACATTAGCCCTCATAACCAGCTGCCCCTGCCCCTTGTTATTCAAATTCAAATTAGTTGCCATTGTGCCATTAGCATCCTGCAATGTCTTTTCATACGAAATGTTTCCACCATATGTCAAGTCTCTATTTCCTTGCCACACAGCAGAGCATCCAGTGAGCAGACGAGCAGTTCTGTCCTTGTTGGTCATCTTCAATTCTGCAGCAAGAGCTGTTCCTTTATCCGACCCCTGACCAGTCTTTGTGTACAATCTACCAATAGCAGTACGAAGTTTCATCCTCTTTTTAATCTTCAAACGGTCATCCAACTTGATACCGACACAGTAGGCTCCTCCACCACCAAATGAAGGCAGGGAAAAGTCCTCCCCGAGCTTGCCTCCAATGGCACCAATGCCAATCTTGTGCGTCTTGGAAGTTTGGTACCTCGTCTCCAATCTTGGGGTGTACAACAAATCTCTTCCGATGGTTTGAACATTCAGGCCCATGGAACTTACCCAGGTGTTGGGTTTATGCCAGTATGAAGCTTCATGTTCAGTCTGGAAGGTAAATTGATTCTTATCTTTGGTAGTTTGGAACCATGACATATAGAGCGCACCCAGGATCTTCTGACCTGGCTTTCTGATGAAGCCGTGCTTCTCCAAGTGCACTGTCTCCACTGTCTCCTGGTGGTCTACTCCTCCATCACCATTGACAATAGGGCGAACCATGAAAATAGTGGGGTCTTCATACACTTGATAACGCCAAGAGTTGAGCTCTGGATCAAAAGTGGGGCCAAGTTGAGGCTCTGGGAGCAACATGGGGTCTTGTTTTGGTTCCAACTCCTCCCTCTCTGCTCTCAGAATGGCATCCTTCCTCTCTCTATAAGCTGCCTGTTTCTTCAGGCGGGGAAGCTTTCTAATCTCACTTTCAAGCAGCAAGCTCTTCTCATCCTCTGGTAGCTTCTTTGGATGAGTAAAGTTGACAAGACGGGACAACAACCATCCAGCTGGGGGAACCTTCATCCCCATGAAGGGAGCTCTGGCACTCTTGGCTCCGGCGCTCTTTGCAGGCTGCAACAGAGTGTTGGCGTCATTGAGTACCTTGGTCATAAATGCATACATCAGCAGATTTGGTCTCCATGGACTACCAGTTGGTAGTAGACTCTCACCATCTTGATTTCTTGGAGCTTCTGGGGAGTTTTCAACAAACACAGAGGGGTTGAGAAGACGTTGGTCTCCAGCGACTTGACGAACGACTTGTTGCATTTGTTGTTGACGGTTTTGGACGTACATCTCCCAGCTCATTGGCGCCCCAGAGGCACTGTCTGGAGGGGGAGTGCCAGCGTGGGTAAGAGCCATGATTGTTCCAAACCACACATCAGCACCAAACACTTGGGTGATCAATTTGCATACATGAGTATCACTACTATCACGTCTGGAGTTGTCCATTCTGTCAACATACAGCACGCAGCTGGGTTTGTGCTTGTCATAAGCTCTCTTAGCAGCACGCAGTCTTTGAATGTTACGAGACATCGCTGATGGTGACAGCTCTAAGCCAGGAGTATCAATAAACTTAATCTTAATACCATTCACCTCACCGTTGATGACATCAACCTGTTCGGTAGCTTGATACCCAGCCATCAGCTCTTGTCCCATCAATCTCCTTATGGTGGCACTCTTGCCCACCCCTTTCATTCCAAGCACCAAAATACCACAAGAGTAGTCCAACGGCTGCTGTAGCACCTCGGACCTTTCAGCTTCGGCCAGAGCCAGCTCGTCTTGTGGCTGAGGCTGGGCAGCATTGGGCTGTAGACCTAGGTGGATACGTTCAGCCATTCCAAGACGATACATTGTCTGTTTAATATTGTGGTGCCTGACTGGGAATTTTAGGCGCAAAGCTACTCTGAATGTGTTGACCCGGAAGGCTTGGACTTTTTCCTTGATCTTCTTGACCTTTGGTGGATCATTGCTCTCTGGCTCTGGCACTGCTTGTTGTTGTTGCTGTTGCTGTTGAATGGAGCGACCAAAGAGACCAGCTGGTGGAGCAGTAGCCTCACTGGTAGCTGTTGCTGCTGCTGCAGTGGAAACAGATGTGTCACCAGAAGACTCTTCCTCCTTCTTCTCTCTCTCCCCTTGTTGCTGTGGTTTATTGCGAGGAGGGAGGCCAGCTCCACCAAGACCTTGGCGAGGGGGCAGGCCTGGAATGCCTCCCTTGGGTTGGCGAGGAGGGAGACCTGGGAGACCTTTGGGAGCAGATTCAGGTGCCTTGGTTGCCTCAGTGTTGCCTCCCCCTGCTGGTGGTGCATCTTGAGATGGCTGCTGCTGGCCAGAAGAAGTGTCGCTTTGGTTGTTAGCTACACCATTGCCACTGAAGCTAGTTTGGTAAGCATTTTGAAATCCATACATGGTTTCTTCTTCTCCGCTATCGGCTACTTCCTCATCATCACCGCTATACTCACCATAATCCTGTTGGAAAAGGAAAGGGAGTGAGAAAGAAGGGGGAGAAGGAGGGATAAGGCGGTGTGTGTGTGTGTGGTGGTGTGTGTGTGTGTGTGTGTGGGGGGGGACTCAGGGGTGAGAAAACGTACATTGTCACTATCATCTGCTTCTTCTAAGAGTTCAGAGGGAGGATCCGAGAGGTAAACCTCCTCTTCGTCACTGCAAGGGGGAAATGAGGAATAACATGGAGGTGATGAGGATTTGATGCATGCGAGTTGAGCTAGGATTTCTATAAAGTAGAATATTCATCTAGTACTATATTTGATAGCAAACCTTTCTTTGTATCCGTTCATTTAAAACGTTCTTGTTTCGATAATAGCCGACAGGAAATGTCCAGCAATGTATCGTTTTGTGGTCTTATCAACTTCGTTTGAAAACTACAGGTGATGAATACTGATCTATAGCCTTATTACAGACTTTGTTAGCTAGGAACAACACTGTCCCCCCACATTTATCTCCATCTCCAGATCTGAGATGACCGTTGTCTCCACGCCTTCTCTTCCTCTTGCTTCTCCCCTCTTTTCCTCACTGGTCGTAGCTTCAAGATATCTTTTATGCAGCCAATCACATCTTCAATTTCATCTACTTAATATCCATTCAACTCATTCGAAACTCATCTTTCCCAGGCTTATTTCCTTCAATAAAAGATACCACAGCTGTGAATTGCACGTGGGTGCCGTCTCCCGGGGCAGACTTGGCATATTGGAGCACCGCGGTCGGCCATGCATGCATAAACCTGATAGGTGTGCATTCTAACTCACCATTCCCCGATTGATGACATCATATACAAGTGTTGAAATCATACCAACAGTCTCTCATATTCAAAAATTCTCGAGAGCACAGGACCTTTTCAAATCCTTTGAAACTGATCCAACCTCAAAGACCAACAAGCTTCCTCCAATTCTTCCGATATCAATCGCACACATCTCCAGCATGTCTCAATTGATCATAGCAATGTTTATCATTGCTACTTTCGGCACTCACGCTTTTGCCCAGTCTCCCCGCCCCGTTGTTGACGACTGCTTCATCCCAGTGCAGACTACTGCTACTACCGCTACCTACTCCCTCTTCCCAGAGAACTACTACCTTATCGGTGACAATCAGCAGAATTTAGACGACCGCATTACAATCACCAGTGCTAGAGGTTTTTCTGTTGAATATTTCGACACCTATAAGGTTGTCACCGACAGCATTGCCAATCTCACCTATGTCTTGGTTCAGTGCGGAGCAGCTCCTCCCCCTCAAGACAAGATCCCAGCAGGAGCCACAGTCTTTCAGATTCCCCTCACTTCCATCTCTGCTACAGAAACTGTCCCTTATGCCTACCTTGAGGTTCTTGGCCTCCAAGACAGAGTGTCGTCAGTCTCCAGCTTTGTCACTTCCTCTTGTGGCCAGGCCATGGTTGAGTGTGGAAAGGTTGCTCCAGACCTCTACTCCCTCGACTCCACCAATGCAACCCAAATGAATACTGCTTTTGATGAGAATGCCATTGATGCTGCTCTTTCTTCTTACCCCATTCCAGGTACTGCTACTCTAGTGTTCTCAGGTGCCTCTGACCCTGGCATTCTCAACAGAGCAGAGTGGCTCAAGTTCCTTGGTCTCTTCTTCAACCGTGAACGTGCTGCTTCCGGCACTTTCAACACCATCAAAGCTGAATACGATCGTGTTAAAGCCAGTGCTGCAGCCAAGACCAGTCAAGAAGGTACCCTGGACAAACCGTTGGTTGCTTGGGTCCAGGCCTTTTCATACAATCCAGATGAGTCTTTTATTCTCTCCTTTGCCCCCTACAAAGCCGAGCTCACTCAAGACGCAGGTGGCCGTATGCTGGACTATGAAACCATCAAGGCAATCCCAGGTGTCACCGTTAACAGCTATACTCAAGATGATTTGGAGTTCAAGTACAAGGGAGAGGGAGCCGGATTTGACAGTATGGAAGAGGCACTTGCTGCTCTGTTGGAAGCTACCAAAGATGTTGATGTCGCTATTGACGAGACGTATTCTTTTACTCCAAGAGACTATGAATTGAAGGCATTCCTTGAAGGGTATGGTATTGATGTTATCACTGAAGAGTCACCTAAATTCTTGCAAGATAATGGTAAGAATGTGTTTAGATTTGATGGTCGTTTGTCTTCTACTGATGGTATGGATTGGTATGAGACTGCTGTGGTGCGTGCAGATCGTGCGTTGAAGGACTTGGTGCAAGCACTGGGTACTGATGACAGTACTGGTAGTAATGAGAGTGCTGAGGAGGAGTTTGTGTGGTTTAGAAACATTAATGCTGCACCAAAGGTTGTGACTGCTGGAGCATGCAGTGCAAAGACTGGGTGCGATGCTGCTCCTCCAGCTGTCATTTGTCCGTTTGTCAAGCCATGTATGGATGGAACTACTGCTTTGTTGAAGGATACTGATGATGGTCTGTGTTCTTATTTTGACTGTGTTGAGGTGAGCAGTGTTGATGATGGTGCTTCCTTGGGTGAGCTGGAGGATGTGGAAGGAGCTGCAGCTGCTAATGGCGCCCCTGCTGTGCTGGCACCAGCCACCTACCTGGCAATGGCTATTGCAGCTTTCCTTTTCTAAGTGAAAACAAGTGAAGGGGATGGAACATAATTATTACATTTCAGGAAAGATTTTACATGCAGAGATAAGCTGTGAATCAACTCAAATACATAAAGGTACCTAGCGGTATGGTGTGTTGCCCTTTTCCCCCTAGGTAGAACACATGAGAAGCCAGCATGAAGGATATATGTACTACAGTATGAAACTAAGGCCAATAAATGTATTTTTAGCTCTCTCTGTAAACAGCAGGTTTATACCTACATGTATGTAGCTTCAAAAAGAGGTTCAACCTTTCCATCAAAATCATTCCCTCCTATTTCTTAAGTGCCACTACCGTTTTATGCCTGGGGCTATTCTCCAATTGCGTGGGCTCTTCAAACCCAGCCTCAACAATAGAGCCACTCATATTCAGCTCCACATAGTCTGACAGGTAAGGCTCAGTAGACTTGAAAACAACGTAAGGAATGGGGTTGGAGAGCACCCTTTGAAATGCAGGTGAGTTGGGGTTCATTTCCATAATACTGAGTGCACCACCTTGTTTTAATAGCCTGTAAGCTTCCTTGAATATATCTTTTGTTGGTTGTTGAGGCAGCTCGTGACACACCAAGCAGATGGAAACTAGATCGAATGATTCTGATGGTAGTTTTGTATCCTCTGCTTGTGCATGTAGTAATGTGAGCTTCTCCTTGTTGCTGCTGCCTTCTTCTCCTTCTCCTTCTACTACAGACGTATTCATTTTCTCTCTTTGTTGTTGCTGGTACTTTCCAACTGCTAAGAAATAAGGGGACAGGTCAATACCCACCACCTCTGCATCAGGGTGAGCCCTCATCAATTCTAAGGAACTTAATCCAGTGGCAGCTCCAACGTCTAAAATTTTCTCTATTTTCCTAGCTCCCAACTTTCGCAACAGTTCTTTCTGGCATCTACTATAGGAGCCTCTTAATTTATTATCTCCCTCAGGGTCTAGAGTCTTCCCAGTGGGATCCATTACGCTGGCATGAACGCTCATTGCTGCTAGATCTACCTCTAACGCAGGAACAATGTCTAGGTTACCGCTTGGATAGGCATGGAAAGGTGCTTTGTAATATTCTGGAATGTGTACACTGGGATCTATTGCAGCTTGAACTGCTGCTGACCAATCGATGGCATAGAGGAGGTCTTCTGGCATGAAGCTTTTACTTTTGAAGAGCTGGGAGGCTCTGCAGATAATTTTTTTTCGAGCAGAGGCGGCAGCCATGTTGAAGATTGGTGGGAACTTGAAGAGTTTCTCGACTATGGCTACCAGAAGATCGTTATTGGGCTTTAATACAGTAGCTGTTGCATCATTGTTGCAGGCTTTTGCGAAGACAATTTGGGATTTCTCACTGCATCTCTTCTGACTTTGATTGGAACCCTTTTTTGTCAAAACTTTTTTTTGTTTTGTGAAACTATACGAGCACAGTCCTCGCTGTTTCGTGCATCTTTCTCTATATGGTGAGACACGCATCCTGATCAACAAGAATAGATTTCGATTTATTTTGCACAGCCATGAAGAACTTGCAAATTTTTATCTTGATTTTCATGGACCGACATCGTCAGCCGAGCTCGTCTTGGTTACTGCTGTAACAGGAGTACAAGGTGGTCCAACTGAAATAGATATGAGCATATGTAACATGTCTTACTTCTAAACGAACGCAAGAAAGAGCCCATAATGCCTTTGGCAGATTTATCAGGGACTTGAGAGAGACGTCAGAAAGAGAGCGACGTGAGCGTTGGAAATAGTGGACCGGCAGGGTGGATTTAGGACAATTTTCTTTGTATTGCAGCATACGTCGTTTCTAATACAATACTCGTCGCCTTTTATTCTCCCCAAACTATAATTTAATCCGCCAATATGTTCAGTATGGCTCAAATTCGTTTGAATAACATCAATCGGATGGCTTTCATCTCTGCAGCCTCCCACGTCTTCATTTCTTCATCCAATAGATTACACATGGTACCTCTTAGAGCACTCAAGAGAGCTAAGGTTCAAGTACAACGGTATGTAGCAGCAGTCCGACATGGAACACTGCTACCACCTGCCAACGACATCCCTCTTCTGGGTCAAGCTGCCAAGCTCTTCTTTGCTGCATTTTTGGCGCTCTGCCTCCAACTAGGCTTCGATAAACCTCCAGCACAAGCTTCAGCAGCAGAAGACAATCTTCTAATGTTCTCCAGAGGTGTAGATCAACAATTAGATTCTCTATTTAATCTATTTCAAACAGGAGACACCTCCTCCTCCACCCCAACTTCACAAGATAAGATCCAGCAAAATAGAAACTTGATAGCTGAAATAGCAGAAGTAGTAGAAAATAACTTTGCAGATGTTAGAAATGGAGGATTTGATATTGCAAAATGGCAACACTTAGTCTCTAAAGCTCAGGAAAAACAGCTGCCAAGCACCTCTCTTCTCTACAACACCATCAGAGGCCTTCTTCTGGAACTCAAAGACCCATACAGTCGCTTTCTTACTCCTGTTGAATTCTCAGGGATGTTGAAATATGATATCACTGGAGTTGGGATCAATCTAGGAACTCCTGAAGAATTTGTAGCCAAGAGTGGTCTTTCACTGCCAAGCAACCCGGGGAAAGAAAAAGAAGAAGACGAAGGGGAAGGAGGTATTTATGTTGTAGGCCTAGTCAGTGGCTTGGCTGCTGACAAGGCTGGGTTACAACAAGGAGATGAAGTATTAGAAGTTGGAGGACAACCTGTGAAGCAATTATCCCCGTTCCAAGTAGCTTCTTTATTTCAAGATACTCCTGCAAACACTGATGACACTGATAGCAGCAGCAACAGTAATAATAAAAATAATAGTCTAGTGACCATCAAGGTGAAGAAGTATTCCAACAGACAAATAGAACTCCTAACTCTAGTAAAACCAATAATAACTCTTCCGTCTCCAGTCAAGTCCAACCTAGTGGCCGCCACCTCCTCCTCCCTTCCAGTGGGAGTCGTCAAACTGTCAAATTTCAATGCCAAAGCCCAGCATGATGTAGCGGCAGCCATTCAAAAGTTGACCCGACAAGGCGCTCAACGACTCGTATTAGATCTACGAGGCAACAGAGGAGGACTTGTTTCTGAAGGCATAGAAGTAGCTCGCTTATTCTTAGACGATGGCGACACAATAGTCCAGACAATAGGCAGTAGAAAGCTCCCCAAAGCTCCTCCTGTAGTTGCATTACAACCCCCCTCCGTCGTTACTCCCTTGGTTGTACTGGTAGACAGCCATACTGCCAGTGCCAGTGAGATTTTAGCTGGCGCTTTGAAAGATAACTGCAGAGGAGTGCTGGTGGGTGGTAGAACGTATGGGAAGGGGCTGATACAAAGTGTCTACGAGTTATCAGATGGTTCTGGTCTTGTTTTGACTGTGGGGAAGTATGTGACCCCAAATGGGGTGGATATTGATTTGGAGGGTTTAGTACCTGATTTTGGAAACATTCCCAGCAAGGAAAAAGCAGATGAAGCTTTGAGGATGTGCAAAATTAATAGGAAAGACAACGGGTTGTAGGGTTGGATGATTATATATATAATGACATATATATACTGGTAATTATATATGTGTGTGTGTGTTACTGGTTGTAAGTCAAAACATCCAACACGCAATGTAGGTTCTCTTTATAGAAGAAAGACGACAAACCAAAGCCAAGAAAAGAAGACCAAGAAGGCTATTTTATAACAAAAATTCCACGATGGATAAAACCAAATAACACACGACTTAAAAACAAGGGAGGAACTTAAGGTTTTTCATTAAGATGTTTCGTTTTGTTGTATGGTGCCAGAAAACTTATAATCACACATTCATACTGCTCCTCTTGAGTTTCAAAGAGGGGAAGCTTTATTATCTCATTTCATTTCAATTCAATTCAATATGTTCATATTTATTATCATTATCATTATTCTGCTCCTGCTGCTGCTGCTGCTGCTGTCATGAGCACTTCTAATATAGTTCTCGTCAGTTGCTCTTTTAAAACCGGTTTTGTTAAAAACGCGTCCATCCCTGCTTGAATGCATTCATTTTTGTCTTTATCCGATGCATTTGCTGTCATTGCAATAATCGGAATGTTGCATCCAAGATCCCTAATAGCTCTGGCAGCAGCAACACCATTCAACACAGGCATACACATGTCCATCAGTATGGCATCAAATTTCTCCTCGCCAAGTCTGATGTGCTCCACTGCTTCGGCTCCATCACAGGCAATGCTACAGGTGGCACCCAAGGCCTGCAATACTTTTTGAGCTACCGCTCTGTTTATAACATCGTCCTCTGCTAGCAGAATGTGCAGGTTCTTAAGAGCAATGGAGGGCCTGCCATCAACACTCTTCCTCCAGCTGGGCACAGGCACAGGCATTGGCTGCTGCTGCTCCTGCTGCTGTTGACACGAAGTGGATGTTGATGCATCGTCTCCTCCTCCTGCTGTTCTGCCACAAGGTGGACCTGCCCATCTGACTGTTAGAATATCGTTGGCATCATCTTCTATCAGACTACTACTGCTATACTCTCTCTTCATTGAAGATACGGTGTTCCCTTTGCTTAGTGTATTCATTGAAATATCCAGTTGACCAAGCGAATCTATACTTCTGGTCTGTTTTAGTGGTTTGATTGCACCAACATCATCACCACCACCACCACCACTGTCAGTCTCAATTTCATCATTTTCATCGACAGGCATCCTCAGTTGTGGAGACGGATACAGAGAAGGGGAAGGCATATCGTCGTCATCATCATTCAAAGGAATAGCAAACCAAAACACGCTTCCTCTCCCTGGTTTGGACAATGCACCCAGCGTGCCTTGTAGCACTGCCACTTGTTTTGCACATATGCTCAGGCCCAGTCCTGTACTGCCTTGAGTACGCCGCCTTCCTACTTCTGATACACTACCTTGTATGAAATCTTCAAATAGGGAAGACAAAGCTGCTGATGAGACTCCTACACCTGTATCCATGACTTGGAATACTAACCATTGTTGCTGGTGTTGAATTTGAATTTGCTCTTCCTCCTCTTCTTCTTCCTCCGCCTCCATGCCACTGCCAGCACTGCTATAACTATTGCAACTATCAGCACTACTCTGAGTGAAGGCTCCATACCACCCATCTCCTTCGTCAACACAAGACATCGCTGTCATTCCCCCTTTCAGTTGTCTCATCTTTGTCATATAATTGTCACTACTACCACTGCTGCCACTGATACTTGTTTGGTATGAGGTTGTTTGCCCTTGATGATGGTGATAGTAATGGGTGCTGCGATCTTCAGAGTGGGATTGATCAGTATCTGACGAGTCATCTAATTCTAATTCAGAAGGAGTTTTCACTGCGACAGTACCACCAACTCCTCCTCCTCCTCCCCCTCTTGCAGCAGGGAGAGATTGAGCAGAGTCGTGTTCACTTTGACGATCTTCCTTAGCAACCTTGTATGGTGATGACGATGACACTAATAATGCTGCATGAGTAGTATATTGGTGATCGTGTGCTAATACATTTGCTTTGGAGGCTGATTGATATGTCTGATGCAGGCCAACCACTGATCTTTCCTCTTCCTCTCGAGCTGCTACTGCTACTGCCGATGCAGCATTCATAATATTGATAGGCTCATCACCAATAAAACTATCTTTGCCCAGTACTTTTTCAAAGAAACTGGCAACTGTATCTGGTTTTGGTCTAAACCCAGCTTTGACTACCTGAACTTTCAGGCTAACACATCCTCTCTTTGTATATTTGGCTGCATTGGAGTAGAGATTTAGGAGGATACCAGCTATTCTGTTTGGGTCCCCCACTACTAAATCGGGGACATTTTCCAACTCTGGATGCAGCAGCTCCACCCCAGATGAATTCTTCAGAGATTTAGGAACCATCATGGCCTCTATAATGCAGTGTACGTCAGCCACCAGCTCGTAAATATTGATGGGAGACTTGACGACGTCTAATTGATGGCCGGCCTCCAGCTTAAAAAAGTCTAAAAATGATGATACTGTTGAAAGCAGAATTGAACCACTGATTCTGATAGTTCTGGCCAACTCCAATTGCTCTTCAGTGAGATCGGTTTCTAACAACATTTCTGCAGAAGCCAGGCAGCCATTGAGAGGGGTGCGTACTTCGTGGCACAGCAGGCCCATCAGTTGACTTTTTGCTTCTCCAGCTGCTCTTTCTTGACTGATTGTGGCTGCTTTGGCAGATGCTTGTGCTTGAGCTATCACTAACTTTCTTTCTAGATCTAATCTTGCTCTGACTTGAGTGAATTCTTTGCTAACTGCTGCCATTGCTTGTTGATGATGGGAATAGGCTTGCCGTCTGCTGACGTCTGATAAATAGGACATGAGGCCCCCTACTGCCCAGGCTGCTACTACCAACGCCACATCTTCTGCCCTGAGAGTAGTAGTAGTAGCAGCAGCAGCAGCAGTAGTTTTTGAGGAGAACAGAGCATGATGAAATCCACCACCACATAAAACGGTGTATATCACTGGTATTAAGAGAGCACTACTTCCTACAAACCATCTGACTCTCAATATTGATGTGGTGGCTACCAGGAAGAGAGCACCGTTACTAGGGTCTCCAGAGAATCCTGGACCAATTCCAGCAATCAAGACGGTGAGGAAGGCAGCAATAACCACCGATAAGAGTAGTTCTTCCAACCTAGTGGCTGCTTTGCCTAGCCTTGAAGATCTTGTGCTGATAAATATGACTGCAGAGTACATGATAATAATGCTGCAGAGCTTGAGGATGATAGATTGGACCAGGGCTTGAGGTGTCTGGACACCTGTGAATGAGCGAGCCAAGGATCTGAATACGAGAGCAGCGACGTCAAAGATCAGAATGCTAGCAATGACTGGTCTACGTGAAGATGAAGTCTCTTGTAAATAGAGATCTTCGACGTCGTTGTTTATGTACTGAAGAGTGAAAACCCTCTGCTCCAGGCTGCCAGGAGCCTGCTTCAGAGGATCCTCCAGAGTCTTTGCACCATTTTGGGTGGGTGCAGCAATAGTAACTCCTTTCCTAGCCATTTGCTCCAAATAGACCCACTTTACTGTATTAAGGGAATTGTGCGTTTTGCAGACCAATCTAAGTCTTTTTTTTCATAGCTATTTGACAAGTTATAGTAAAATGCTCTCAAGATTCGATCCAACCTAGGTTTTATGCCTAGTAATGGCTGATTATGAAAATAAGAAGTGGTCTAAACAGATATATCTGTTCATATTTTGCAATATATAGAGCTTAAAGGCAAACTTGTTGTAGACACTACGATGAAAATATCTAGCTCCTTCTCCGCCAGCATCCTGTGGCATCCTCCAACACCAGTGGTCCATGATAGAAAGAGGTGTTTTTCCATTCTACCAATCCCCTTTCTCTGCAAAGCCAAGGCAGTTAATACCCCTCTTGTTGTTACATGTTAACAATTCTGTTCAATAAGAGATATCAGGCATGTCGGGCGTAAGCCTTCATTCCCTGTGTTGCCAGCACAGCCCTATTGCCGTTTGTTGTGCATGAGAGAAAACTCAGGGCGGAGCGGGGAGAGAGATTAAACAAAGTGGCGAGATCACCGCCATTGAACATAAATTGGAAATTCTACACCGTGTATGAACTTTTGAAGAGATTCTAGGGAATTTTAATGGGTGCAAAGCTATAATTAGCCTCATCACTCCTTAAATCCAACAAATTATATGGTTTTAATAGAGCACATCGAAAGCTGCCGCTAAGCATCATTGAATAAAGGCATATATAGACCCGCATTGTACATATTACTAGAGAAGAAACCCACCTCCCTGGATACAGGTGCTGGATTAGATGGCAGACGCTATTGTGGAAGAGTACAGAGGTTTCGTGAATGAATTAGTCACACCAGAGAGGAAAAATATCGTAGCTCTTACTGAAATAGCCAGAGATGCCCTTCAAAGTAATCCTCAAAGCGCACCAGGCATTGCCGACGCCATCGTCAATCGCATACTCCACGCTCCTCCCGAGGCCAAGCTCCCTCCTCTCTATCTCTTAGACAGCATCTCCAAGAATGTTGGGGAACCCTTTAGATCCATATTCAGCCCTACTATCTCAGATGTCATGTTTACTGTTTGGACTTCAGCCTCAGGAGGCCCCAGACTCCACCATTCTTTAGAGCGTCTCCTCTCCACCTGGGCGTCCGTCTTCCCCTCTGACACTCTGGAAACCGTCAGGGGTAGGCTGGCTGTAGTAGCAGCTCAGGCATCACATGAGGATGCGGCAAGGCATCATCAGCAACAGAGACATAGACTTCAACATCAACAAAGGCGGCAGAATGGTGGACCCTCAGATCACAGACAACAACAGCAACAGCAACATCCGACCCGCTCTCACCCTCGTCCTCATCCTGACTATGCTGTTGCTGCACCGCCACCAAGACCAATGGTATCCATTGCAACTACAGCCAATGCCACATCAGTCAGACCAAGTCCTTCTGCACCTGTACCTCAAACCAGTAATGTAAGTGACCTCTTGTCGTCATTAATGAACGCAGGTGTGTTGGCACCCACTGCAGGGCTCACTCCTTCTTCTGCTACTAATGCTGTTATTCCAATAGCACCTCAACAACAGCAGCAACAAAGAGTCAGTAATAGAAACAAAAACTTAAGTCAACAACAAAGACACCAAGCTGCACCCTTACCACCATTAGCTAAGAAAGATGAGGCTTATCCTATAGATTTCAACCCAAATAAAATAAAAGCAGACAATCCAGCTGCAGTAGCAAGGCTCTTGAAAGCAACAGAAGCCACCAAACATAGCTTTTTAGATAGGAAGTTCTTTAAAAGAAAGAGAACTGCGAATGTTCAAGCAGCACGTATGTGGTATGTTGATGTAGATACTTGGCTAGCTGGCTCAATAAGCAGCGGAGCAGCAGGTGGTGGTGGTGATACTAGAGAACAGCAGCGATCAGCTGGTGTGAGTGCTGCTGCCCCAGCAACAACAGCCAATGGAAGGGCTGGAAAGCACGTACAACCAGCAGCAACATTGCAATATACAGTACCAGTAGACGAGTCCCAACCCTCTTGTGCATTATCCGGGGAGAAATTTGAACAAGTATGGAACTCAGCCACAGAACAATGGGTCTACAAAGGAGTCAGAAAACTGGAAGGAAACGAAGCAGCAGCATATGGCCTTCCTGATGGTGCTCTTGTGTTGGTCAGTGTGCTGGGAGACAGCAATGCATCAACTGTAGCAGCAGCTGCTAAAGCCCAAGCAGGGACAGCACAAGGTATTGGTGGTCCTGGCAGTATTCTTGCCCATTTGATACAAGATCAAGAAGCTAAAGGTACGGTGGTGATTGTAGATGATGGTAGTGGAGTGGTAGCTGGGGGGTTGGGAGAAGGACCACCAATAGAATATGTTCCAGATATGGGCGAGGAGGAGGAGAAGGATGAAGGAAAGGAGCATGTTGTTAAGAAGGCGCGTTTGGAATGAGGCGTGAATTTATGATGTAAATTTTTAATAAAAAATGGTCATTCTTATTTTTACAAGTATCTTCAGTACAGAATCCCTCTCCCCCCCCATCTTTTCCACTCACCCTTGACTCTCCCCATCCCCCCTCCCCCCTCCCCTCCACTTTCTTTTTC
>Ga0114919_10002371_pt1 | contig 15261 bp, 13 predicted proteins | sample BlataG_FD_88682 | JGI IMG/M metagenome (GOLD analysis project Ga0114919, IMG submission 88682) | Deep subsurface microbial communities from Black Sea to uncover new lineages of life (NeLLi) - Black_00105 metaG | ecosystem: Environmental > Aquatic > Marine > Oceanic > Sediment | place: Atlantic... | reverse complement strand
TTAAGCTTTTTCTCAGGATAAATAGTACAATATTCCCAATTATAATTATTATATATTTACTATTACTTATAATAAATCAGTTTTGGGATAGATTATTCAAAGAGTATTTAAATATTAATGCAATTTTTATCTTGTTATTAATAAGTGGTACACTCTTTCTGATACCCATAACTAAAGAAGAGAAAAAGGTTAGCCAAATAAGAAAATTAGAAAGAAAGGATATTTTTATATTCTTAATTATAGGGTTAATTTGCTCAGCTTTAGTTTGGATTAAAATTAAAAACTTTGGAATAACATCATATATAATTTCGGGTATTGTAGGTTTAATAACATTATTTTTATCAATATTAATTTTTTATGACTATTAATAAATCCTATAAAAATACTTTTTTATTTTATATATTTATATTGTTTTAAATAAATTCAAATAAAAATAGTTTCAAAAAGATGAATAGTTAAATATTACAATGATATAAAATGATTTAAAAACTATTTGAAGAGATAAATATGATAGATAAAGTTAAAAAAAATATTGTTGACGTTAGTATTGTTTTAGCCACATATAATGAAGAAAAAAGTATAAAGGAAGAAATAGAAAGAATTAAAAAGGCAATGGATTCTTCAAAATATTCCTATGAAGTCATAGTGGTTGATGATGGCTCTAAAGATAAAACACCTGATATAGTGGAACAGAATTTTCCATGGGTAAAACTATATAGAAGACCTGTCAACTATGGGACAGGAACTGCCAGAAAATTTGGAACAGAGAGAGCAAAAGGGGAATATGTTGTCTGGTCTGATGCTGATTTAACATATCCTAATTATATAATCCCACAATTAATTCCTTATTTAGAACAATACGACCAGGTTATTGGTGCGAGAAAAACGGAAGAAGGTCAACAAAAATTATTAAGAGTACCAACAAAATGGTTTATAAGAAAATTGGCAATATTTTTGTCTGGTAAGAATATTCCAGATTTGAACTCAGGACTTAGAGCATTTAAAAGAGGGGTAGGACTAAGATATTTACACATGCTTCCACCAGGTTTTTCATGTGTTGCTACTATGACTTTAGCATTTTTAATAAATGGACATCCAGTAAAATTTGTACCGATTGATTATTTTAAGAGAGTTGGCAAATCAAAATTTCATCCAATAAAAAATACCTGGGAATATCTTATCCAAGTAATCAGAATGATAATGTTTTTTGATCCTTTAAAGATTTTTTTACCAATCTCCATTTTTCTGATGATTATAGGAATTGGAAAATTTGTATATGACATAATTTTTTATCATTTCAGTATTAAAGGTTCAACTATTGTTGCATTAATGATAGCAATCCAAGTTTTTGTGTTTGGCTTATTAGCTGAATTAATAGTAAAGATATCAAAAAAATAAAAAATTCTTGTAACCCCTCGAAATAATTTATAAAGGTATAGAAAGATGACAGATAAAATCAATCATAAGAAGTAATTTTAAGTTGCGAGGAAAATGGGAATTATTAAGTTATTAAGAATAATTTTTGGCTTTGTGTTCGTATTGTTTCTGCCAGGGTTGGCATGGAGCTTTGTCTTTTTCAAAAAAGGTGAGATTGATGTCATAGAGAGGATTGCTTTATCCTTTAGGCTTTCCATTGTCCTCGTTCCACTAGTTGTCTTCTGGTTGAACTGGCTATTAAAAATAAGAATTAATATCGTAAATGTTACAGCAGTGATTCTTGGGCTAATCAGTTGTGCGTTAATCGTTTTGCTGAAAATGAGAAGGTTTCCACAAATAAAAATTCCTCCTACAGAAAAAAAGGGGGGTGTAAGATATGAAAGTAACTCTAATAGGCACACTACCACCAATAAAAGGCTTAAGCCCCTACTGTCAGGAATTACTCAAATCACTTTCAAAAAATATAGAAGTTGAGTTCATTGGCTTTAAAAAGTTGTACACAGACTCTTTATATCCTGGCGGAACCAAAGTGAAAAATAAGACCTACAAAACCCCTGAAATAGGAAATGCAGAAATCAGAAACATTTTAACATACTATAACCCATTCTCCTGGATTAGGTGCTGAAGGAGGAAGAGCATGAAAGTTTTAGTCTTAACTACAACGTTCCCAAGATGGGAGGATGATACAACTCCAGCATTTGTATATGAACTATCAAAAAGATTGCAAGAAAATGAACTTGAGATTGTAGTTTTAGCACCTCATCACTTTGGAGCAAAAAGATTTGAAATTATGGATGGTATAAAAATCTATAGATTCCCTTATTTTTATCCTGCGAAATATCAGAGATTAGTTTATGAAGGTGGAATTTTACCAAATTTAAAGAGAAGTAATTTAGCGAAAATTCAAGTTCCCTTCTTGTTTTTGTCAGAATTGTATCATGCTTTTAAGATGATTCGGAAAGAGAAAATTGATGTTGTTCATTCGCATTGGATAATTCCGAGTGGTTTAGTTGGGGGGGGGTGTAAGAAGCTTTTTGGAAAAAAGCACATTTTGACGGAACACGCTGCTGGCTTAGTAGCTTTGGAAAAGTTGCCACTAAAAGAGAAAATTGCTAATTTTATTCTTGGGAATAGTGATAGAATAACCGTTGTAAGCAGTTATATCCATGAGAAATTGCTAAATTTAATCCAACCAAAATACTTGGATGATGTTATAAACAAAACAGAAATTATCTCAATGGGCGTTAACACAAGACTATTTAAGCCAAATATGGATAAAAATAAGCTGAGAATAAAATATAATATAAAATCAGAAAATGTATTGCTCTTTATAGGACGGCTGGCAGAAAAAAAGGGGTTGTCTTATCTTATACAGGCAATGCCAGAAATCGTATCTAAAAGTCCAAATACTGAGCTAATAATATGTGGGAATGGTCCTTTAAGAAAAGAATCTGAAGAACTTGTCAAAAAAATGGATTTAGAAAAGTTTGTTAGGTTTACTGGCTATGTAACTGGCAAAGAAAAAATTAATTATCTTTCTTTACCGGATATACTTATCGTGCCATCAATAGTAACTCAATCAGGAGATACCGAAGGATTGCCAGTAGTAATATTGGAAGGATTGGCAGCTGGAAAACCGATTATTGCGAGTGATGTAGGTGGTATAAAAGATGTTATCAAAGATGATTGGAATGGATTTTTAGTTGAACAAAAAAATCCAGATCAAATTGCTGAGAAAGTCTTAGAGTTAATAAATAACGAAGAATTAAGAATAAGATTTTCAAAGGCTGCTTTAGAAACTGCGAAAAAATATGATTGGAAGATCATCGGTGAAAAATATGGAAGAATTATTAAAAAAATAGTAGGTAGGATATAATGAGATTAGGAACATATTATCGGTATTTGGTTAGCCGTAAATTAGAATTACCTCTTTCAGGAGATAAAGTACTTGATATAGGGTGTTATGATGGATTTTTATTATCACATATTGATGCAACGAAAAAATTCGGCATCGATATAAAACCTCTTAGAAAATATTCTAATATTCAATATATTGAAGGTAACTTTCTGAAGTACGGTTTTAAAGATGAAAACTTTGATAGAATCTTTGCTTTTGATGTTCTGGAACACATCAAAGAAGATAAGGAATTCTTAAAGAAAATTGTAAAATTACTGTCTCCAAATGGAATAGCAATACTAAGTACTCCCAGCAAAGACATCAAAATATTTCCTCCATTTCTTCAATCTTGGGTGGATAAAAGATGGGGGCATACGTATAGGCGTGGATACGCATTACGAGAAATCAGACAACTGTTGATAGGTATGAAAAACGAAAACAATTTCAAATTAGATATAATTTATTGGAACTGTCCCTTTTTTAGGTTCTTCTATTTGCTGTTAAGTCTATTCTGGCGAGTATCTTCCTCACTAACTAAAAAAATACTAAACTTTATTGTAAAATTAGATTCAAGATTTCAAAAAGGGAATAAGGGGTTTTTGTACATAATTATCAAGGTGAAATAAACATGGAAAAAAAGGTGATTTTGATCTTTCCTGGCAAAAGTAGTATTAGACCTCAATTACCTTTATCACTCTTGTTTCTAGCTGAAACCTTGGAAAAAAATGGATATACGCCTAAAATAATTGATATTAGGGTAGAAGATTACAATCTATTAGATTTAAAAATAGATGATGCACTTTGTGTGGGAATAAGTGCAATGACTAGCCCCATGATTTTACATGGAATTGAATTTGCCAAACAGGTACGAAATATTTCCCCATACACCCCAATTGTATGGGGCGGAATTCATCCTTCTCTTCTTCCAAACCAAACTATTTTAAACGAATATGTAGATATTGTCGTCCATGGCGAAGGCGAGTTGACATTATTGGAGTTAGTCCAAAAATTAGAGTCAGAGAAATCACTAGAAAGCGTGAAAGGAATTACTTATAAGGAAAATGGAACAATTAGAGCCAACCCTGACAGAGAATGGATGGATTTAAATGAAATTGGCACTTTACCATATCACTTAATAGACATGAATAAATACAATACCACTGAATTTACATATCAATCAAGTCGTGGATGTCCCCACAACTGTGGTTTTTGTTACAATAGAGCTTTTAACAAAAAAAGCTACCGTTTTAAAAGCAGCGAGAATGTATTAAAAGATTTAGAGTATATAGATGATAAATTTAATCCCAAGCAAATTAATTTTGACGACGATAACTTTTTTGTCAACAGAAAGAGAGTTGAAGAAATCTGTAAGGGGATCTTGAAAAGAAATTTTAACATCGATTGGTATGCTACATGCAGGATAAATTATTTTGCAAAATATAATTCAGAATTCATAAATTTACTTAGAGATAGTGGATGTAAAAAGATATTATTTGGAGCTGAAAGTGGATCAACAAAAATCCTTAAATCCATTGATAAAGATATTGAGGTCGAAGAAACAATATCTGCTGTCAAGAAATGTAAGGAAGCAGGAATTATTCCAATACTGTCTTTCATGTGTGGATTTCCAAATGAAACACGCGAAGATGTGTACAAAACTCTTGATTTAATAGATAAAATAAAAGAGATATATGATAAAGCCCTTGTAAATGGATTGTTTTTATTTACCCCATTTCCAAATACACCTTTAACAAATAAATTGTCTGAGACGGGGTATCAGCCCCCATCAAATCTTGAAGGGTGGGGGAAAATTTTATATGGACATGCTACTAACCAACCGTGGCTTGGAAAAAAATATCTGGACGAATTAATAACAATTTCAGATATTGTTCGGTTCCGTTATTTTAATGAATTTGGCTTTTCGTCTCGACTCAAGTCTAAATTTCACATAATTCCATATTTAATCTTTAATTATCTGTTCTTAATACCCGCAAGAATACGTTGGAAATATAGATATTTCAGATTTTCAATCGAATGGAAAGTGTGGTCTCATATTCGTATCCGATATTTAGGACATACGTAACAACATAAGGTGTGAAAATGAAAATATTATTGTTAACCCACTGTTGGCAGCCATACATACATCATTCAAAGTTCTCAGGCTATGAAAGATTAGCCTATTACTTAAATGGACTACACGAGGTGGCTGTCCTGACTTGGAAATTTGGAAAAGTAAATTATTCAGATAGTTTAAATGTTCACCGTATTTTTACACCCCCTTCTGATATATTTTTAGAACGCAGGTTATTGATTTCTGCAGCAGCTTTTCAATACGGAAATCACTATGATCTTATACACGCCTTATATTCTATCCCTGCATTTCTCCCCAGCTTTAGATATCCCACGGTAGCTACTATCCACATCACAAGTGATATTGATAAAAAAAGTATCTGGCTACGCTACAAAACACTCTTCCAGAAAGTGATATTTAAAAAGGCAAAATGCTTAATCGCAGTTTCAACGAATCTCAAAGAAATTTTGGAAGAAAAATATCATGTACGAAATGTCATTTACATACCCCATGGTGTTGATACGCAACATTTTTACCCCGAGCCTAAAAACGAGGAGGAAAAAGAAAGACTACTCAATGAACAGTTTAAGTTCGTATCTTTAACAACAGGAATAGTAGGGACAAAAATACTATTCATCTTTAAAATGGCAGAGCAATTTTCAAATGTATTGTTTGTTGTACTTGGGAAGGGGTATTATCCACATCCACCAAACGTTAGATTTCTATCAGGTATTTCAGAAAATGAATTGAAAAATCTTTACAATCTTGCGGATATATTCCTAAAACCACTAAAATTCGCAACAGCAAATAACTCAATATTAGAGGCAATGGCGATGGCAAAACCCATTATAACCGATGCCATCCCAGGAGTACTTGATTATTTAGATGAAAAATGTGCTTATCTTGTGTCAAAAAGGAAAGACTATCCAGAAATAATTAGACATGTACTTGAAAACGAGAACGAAAGGAAACTGAAGGGAAAGAAAGCTCGAGAAAAAGCTAAGAGAGAATTTGAATGGAGTATTATTGCAAAAAGGGTATCAAAGGTTTACGAATCTATAATTAAGACATGACGAACTATAAAATTACTCAGGGGTGTATTGAAATGAAAATTAAAAAAATTGATATTCTCATTCTATTATTACTCTTTATCATCTCAATGTCTTTTTACCTAAATTACAGCACGCCAGTTATTTGGTCTCCAGATGAAATGAATTACTTTCTAGCTTCAGAAAAATTCCTAGAAAATGGAAATGTCAATGTTAATAATCCTTTAAACGAGGAATATAGCACTTGTGTTTTTAACTACGGTTTTACTGTATTCAAGAATAGATCAGAACAATATCCAGGTGGGTTCAGCGGCTCTGTTTTGTTTTACTCCATAATAACGCTTATCTTTGGCGATTCAGCATTTTTTTTAGTATCACCACTATTTGGTGCAATAGGAGTAGTAGCAATATATTTTATAACAAGAGAAATTTTCAACTCTAGATATCTGGGTATTTTTGCTGCACTAATCTTGTTTACGACACCTATCTGGATACGTTGGTCAACAGAACACTATAATAACTTACCGACAGCAACATTTTTTCTGCTCTCTTTTCTTTCTTTGGTTACTCTAAAAAAAGATCTGAGATATCTTATATCGGGCGTGTTCCTGTCAATTGCTATTTTCTTAAGGCTACCTTCATTGATTTTAACGTTACCATTTCTCTTATTTTTATACATAGAATCCACTAAAAAGAGGCAATATCTACTTTTTTTATCCCCGATCATTTTCACTCTGCTCATAATTCTGCCACTTTTAAAATTAATCATGTATGGGGACCCCTTTTTTATACCATTTAATTACATACACAATTATCCGTGTTTTAAATTACAGAGTTATGCACCCATCCAGTTATATCATCATTTTTGGTTTGCGTCTGCCGAAAGGAACGCTATCTTATATAATTCCTACTTTTTCTTTACAAAAAATTTTGCATCTTTATTTTTGCCATTTTCTCTCCTTGGGTTAATTTTACTATTCAAAGAGAGAAAAAATGTATCAATTTTCATATTTTTAGTCTTATTGATTCTACTCCTATTTCATGGAAGAGGTTATGGAGGTTATGGAGCTGGGGGACGAGAAACATTGCAGAGCTCATTTCTTAGGTATATCCTTCCGGCTTATGGATTGTTGCCGATTGGTTTTGCTTGCCTAGTAAAAAAAATATTTAAAAAGATCCCTGGTAAAAAGTATATTTCAGCACTTTTAGCAATTTTTATAATAACCACTCTATCATTTACGATAACCTATCCTGACTATGGATTAGATATGTTTGAAGAATATAGAAACACGCATATCGCCATCGGAAACAAAATTGATAGCATGATCGAACCAGAATCGATAATTATTACCGATCTTGTTTGTCTTGTACCCTCTGTGTTGCACCATGAGAATATCATTTATTATCCCAAGATACCTCAAGAAATTCGACACGATGAGATCGAAAGAGTTTTGAAAATGGCATTAGAATATAATAAAAAAATACATTTTGTAGGTGCAATGTACGAAGGATCAGAAATTGAGAAAGAAGATAGAGCAATGCTAAATCTTTTAGGTGAAGAATTTAAGATTACAAAATTGGATGGAGTCTACTATATTGAGGTATATATAATCGATGAAAGATGATCTTATCAAACCGTTAGTTGGGAGATTTCAAGAACTCTTTGTGCCCTTACATGTGATAGAAAAAGTGCATCACATCTTAAAATCTATTAGCCAAAGTAAGTTTGAGGAGGAGCTATCTAGTAATAATCTCCACACTAAATTTTCTCATTTTTTGATACTACTTTAACTATAAGCTATATATGAAGTGTTTTTCTTGCTTTTATCGCTAAACAATAACCTTCATTTTTTCTACCAAAGAGTTTATCTGATAAAATACTCAAAGGGTAAGAAAGGGGGAATATCAGATAAAATAAATATCCAAATCCACTTCTGACCCCCAAATCAAAAAAATAACTTGAAATTTTCGAATTTATATAATATTTCTTTTTTTCCATTATGAAGCCAAGCCTTTCTATTTTATTCTTTAATTGAAGGTCATTAAAATAGTTTTCAACATGATGTTCTTTCTTGTGCAACTCTTTAATTCCTTCAGAAATCCCTTTATATGAAAAGGAATCAACAGTTAAAACCATAACACCATCAAGTTTTAGCACTCTATTCATCTCTTTCAATGAATTTTCGTATTTGTGAAAATGCTCTAATGAAGAGTTGCACACCAATTTATCAAAAAAAAATGACGGATAAGGTAATTTTTCTGCATTCCCTACTTGAAATTCGCATTTTCTATGTTTATCCCACATTTTTGCTCGGTTAATAGCAAACTTATTTATATCAACCCCATAAACTTTGCATCCTTTTCTTGCTATTTTAATGCTTATCTCTCCAGAACCGCAAGATATATCACAGATTTTTTCTCCCATTTTCGGATCCAACCAACTAGAAATAATTCTCCATTCGATTCTTCTAATAAAATTAAAGTCTTGAATTAAGGGGTGGAACTTCCACAAAATTGGATAAAGGACCTGTCTGAGACCGCTCGATAGTCTATTATCTAATCTTACATCAAAAGCGAAATTTTTTTTAAAATACAAACTTTGAAGTTTAATTAAACCCTTCATTATCCATAATCCCTCAGAAAAGCTATTAAAATTAAATATTCTATTCAGTAAGTCCCTATTATGATATTTTCCATACTCCTTGCTTACAAGGATACTTTCCTTTATCATTTTATCCCTTCCGGAGATTGTTTTTCGATGTTCATGTCTTCTATCAACAGCTAACATTCGATTTATATATTGGAACTTATGTTCTTTCCCCACCCTTAACCAAAATTCGTAGTCCATAGCGTAGTTTAATCTGGTATCCAGCTCGTATTTATCTATTATCTTTCTCCTAAAAAACACTGCTGGCTGATATATATAGCAAGTTTTTTGTAAATATTTATAATCGAATTTTTTAACACATAGAACTTTCATAATTAAGTTGTTCTTACTAATGATAATAACATCCCCATAAATTAAATCAGCATCAAGGTACTTGTAAAAAGCTCTTACTACATTACTAATTACACTGGTATCAAAATAGGCATCGTCAGAATTAAGCCAACCAATTATTTCTCCGTTTGCCATCTTAAATCCCTTATTTACAGCATCCGCTTGCCCCTTATCCGATTCAGAAATAAATCTTAGATTATACTCGTTTTCGTACTTCCTTAAGATTTCCAGCGTATTGTCAATTGATTCTCCATCCACAACTATGTGCTCAATATTCGGATAATCTTGATTTTTCACGCTGAGCAGAGTATCCTCAATGAACCTCCCTTGGTTGTAAGAAGAAGTTACGATAGAAACTAATGGTTTATCTTTTTTCATCTTTCCTTATTTGCTCCTCTTTCCATTTATAGGTCTTTTTTAACCCATCTTTCAACGAAACCTTTGGCTCGTAACCAATTAATTTTTTAGCCTTTGTGATATCTGCATTTCTTCTTGGTTGTCCGGCAGGTTTGCTGGTATCAAAAACAACTTTTGGTTTTCTACTAGAAAGTTCTAAAATCAAATTTACTAAACCTTTTATTTTTATTTCTTCGTCCGTTCCGATATTTATCGGATCTGCTTTAGGATATTTCTCTGTAGCTAAGAGCATTCCTCTAGCAACATCGGTTACATAAACAAAAGCTCTCGTTTGTTCTCCATCTCCCCACACAACTAATGGATTTTCTCCGTCAAAAATCCTTCGAATAATTGCTGGTATGACATGAGACTTTTTTGGATCGAAATGATCTCTTGGTCCGTAGGCATTGTAGGGTCTTACTATTGCTATTTTCATGCCAAATTCTTCTGCATAAGTTTGTGCTTGTACCTCTGCCATCCTTTTTGCCCAACCATATCCTATATTAGTCGGTTCAGGGACGTCTTTGAATCCTTCGGATTCTGGGGTTGGTATGGTACAGTATCTCGGATATACACATGCAGAGCTAACGCATAGATACCTTTCCACATCTTCTTTTCTTACAGCTTCTAGCATCAAGGTATTGATAAGAACATTCTTTGTGAACATTGTTCCAGGATGTTTTACGTTGTAACCCACTCCGCCTACTTTAGCTGCAAGATTAAGAACGATATCCACATCTTTTACCGCCTCTCTACAAGCTTTTGGATCAGTTAAATCTTTATTCATGAACTCGATTTTATTTTCACACAACTCTAAATTTTTTAGTGAGCCATTTTCCAAGTTATCTGCAACTCTAACATTAGCGTTTTCTTTGACTAGCATCTCAACTAAATGGGAGCCGATAAACCCCGCCCCGCCAGTTACTAATACGGCTTTTTTATTCCAATATGTCATTTTAATACCTCTTTAAATGTATTAACCATATAATCCAAATCAGCCTGTTCTAAATATTGATGACATCCTACATAAAATCCATTTAAACCAATGTATTCTGCATTTGGCAATTTTCCCTCATATTTTTCTTTTAAGAAACTGTACGCTGGTTGTTGTGTTGGTATACATCCAAACAATGGTCTTGTTTCCACACCTCTTTTCTCTAGTTCATATCTTAGTTTTTTTCTGGATATTTTTTTCAGGTCTTTGATCACTATTGGGTAGGCTAGGTAACTCACATCTTCATCGTATTTTGGCAACTGGAGAATATCTGAAAATTCCTCTAGAGCTTCATTTAAGTATTTTACATTCTCTCTCCGCTTTTCAGTGATCCAATCTGCTTTTTTTAACTGAATAATTCCTAAGACTGCCTGAAATTCCATTGCTTTGAAATTATATCCGATTATATCGTGAGTAAATCTTGGATCAAAGTCGTCTTTCCCCTTATGGGAAGAGAGTTTTGGGCACTTACCCTCTGCTCTATAACAGATAGGGCAGTCACACATTCTACCGTGGGCTTTAATCTTTTTTACTAGTCTTCTAATCTCTGGATCATCTGTTGTTACTGCACCTATCTCTCCTGCCTGAATATTATGAGCAATATAAAACGAAAAGGTAGACAAAAGAGATAGAGAACCTGTTTTCTTGCCATTATATATCGTTCCATGGGCTTGGGCTGAATCCTCAAATGTAATCAAACCATATTCTTTAGCAATTTTATTTATTTTATCCATGTCACAGGGATACCCCATTAAGTGAACGGGAAGTATTATAGAATATTCTGTTGGGTTATCTATCTTTTCCAGATGCGCTTTAATGTTCTCTGGAGTAATTCCAAATGTTTCCTTATCAATATCAATATATACAGGTTCAAAGCCACTTAGAACTATTGCATTACTAGTTGCGATGTAGGTCAATGGTGTTGTAATTACTTTAGAATTGGATTTTATATTTAAATCTTTATGAGATTTTAATGCAGTTAATCCAGCTATTAGAGCAGAAGTACCAGAACTCACAACTACAGCGTGCTTTGTCCCTATGAATTTCGCCCATTCTCTCTCAAATTCTCTGACTTTCTGACCCTCAGAAATTCTTCCTGAATCCAAAACTTCATTTATCGCTTGTTTTTCTTCTTCTCCTATTTTAAAATCACCTACCCGGACCCTGATCATAGTCTTCCTCTCCAATAATTCAACAAATCTTCCATAGTTTGCTCAAATGGAATTTTTGGCTTCCAGCCTGTGGCTTCTTTAAATTTTGAATAATCTCCCTGTAAAATTTCAACATCCGAGGGTCTCATTCTGGAGGGGTCTTGCTTTACTTCAATGTTTCTTACTTTACTCATACTAAGCAACAAATCTAAAACAGATTGAATTTTTCTTGCCTTCCCTGAACAGATGTTATAAACTTCACCATATTCACACTTATTAACAGCAAGCCAATATGCCCTTACAATGTCTCTAACGTCTGAAAAATCCCGCTGTGCATTTAAATTGCCCACACAAATCACTGCTTCCCTCAAACCCTTTTCAGTTTCTGCTACTTGTTTTGAGAAATTAGATGTTACAAAAACATCGCCACGACGAGGACCTGTATGGTTAAACGCTCTTGTAACAACGGTCTTTAATCCATAAGACCTATAATACTGCCTTGATAATAAATCCTGTGCCACTTTACTAACACCATAAGGGGACATTGGTCGCAGTGGGTTTGTCTCCTTTATTGGCATCTCATCTGGATATACCAAACCATATTCCTCTGAAGAGCCAGCAATTTGTATTACAGGATCACATCTTGATTTTCTAACTGCTTCAAGCAAATTCACATTTCCAACAATGTTTGTTATTAATGTTTCAGTAGGGGCATTCCAACTTGTTGGAACAAAGATTGGGCAGCTAGATGAAAAATGTAATCAGGTTGCGTTTTATCAATCACTGTTTGCATAGAGTGTGCATCCTTTATATTTGCCTCGATGAGATGCAGTTTATTTTTTATGCCTTGGATGTTCTCAGTTCTGCTTCTCCATCTTACAGTTCCATATACTTCAACTTCATTGCTTAAGAGATATTCTGCCAAATGGCTTCCAACAAATCCTGTTATTCCAGTTATCAAAGCTCTTTTCATAACTTTCACATTTTTCTCAAGAGATTTTATCCTCTTGTTAAGTTCATCCACACTCATCTTCTTCTCAATGGGATACATTTCTGTTTTAACCATGTATCCATAAATGATTTAGAAGTATAAAAAGTTTGGTTTTAAAGCATAATTATACTCTTTTTTAATTTTTAAGGAATACAGATTAAATGGGATATCATTTATTTATTCCAATTATTTTTTTAGTATTTTCTGCAATTGGTATCTATTTTTATTATCTCTGCTATTTACTGCGTATAAGTTACAATTATTAAGTAATTACAAAATTTAATCTCTTAATAATAAATAATTATATATTACAATTAGGAGAATTAACAAATCTAATATAAAAATGTTAAAATTTATGATATTATGCCTACAATTTTACACTTATTTAAAATACAATATGAAATGATGTTGATGAAATAGTGTTATAAGAAGCTTTTAAAAATGTAAAAATAAAGTAAAAAATATTTATAAACCAAAGATCATATAACAAGGATAACTTTTGCAGAAAACATCCCTTTTAAAAGGAACATTTTATTCTGGAATATCGCAAGCTGCTTTTATCTTATCAAGTTATATAACAAATTTCTGGTTAGCAAGATATCTTGGTCCAAATAATTATGGTATATATGGAGTGATAATTTCCTTTATAACTATAGTAAAAACTGTTTCAACAGAAGGTTTCTCTCAAGCTGTTTCAAAATATTGTGCCGAGGATGAAACCTTAGCTTATTCAATAAAGACCTCTATGTTAAAAATTCTAATTCCTTCTGGCATATTCATTGCTACAATTTGCTATTTTTTTGCTCCGCTGATTGCTATTATCTTAAAAGATGATAAACTAGTTCCCTTTATACGCATTTCAGTTCCTATCATACCTCTATTTACAATTTATTCTATATTTGTAGGTTATTTTAATGGATTACATTTATTTAATAAACAGTCCTACCTTTTAATAGTTTATTCTTCATTAAAATTAATTTTTATCATCCTTTTATCAATTTATTTTGGTTTATACGGATCTATTACTGGCTTTATAGTTGCACTTATAGGCGCTATTTTAGTAGGAGTTTCATTTTCAGAAAAAGGTAAACGTGGTTATTTTAATAATTTGAAACTAATTAAATTTGCTTTTCCTATTATTATTGATTCTATAACCTTTTCAATTTTGATAAATTTAGGTCTACTAATGATAAAATCAATGCTTATAGATAACATATTAACTGGATATTATAATGTTTCAGTTATACTATCAAGAGCACCAATTTTTTTATTATCAGGTGTTCTTGGTATGATAATACTTCCAGCTACATCAAGCTCAATTAAAAAACAATCTTTAGAAAAAACAAGAAATCTCATTAACAGATTGATAAAATTTTCCTTAATAATTGTATTACCAATTACCTTTCTTTTTAGTTTTACTAGTCCAAAATTGATAAATTTCTTTTATTCAGAGCAATATTCACCAAGTTCAAAGTCTCTTTCGATACTAATTTATGGAATGATGTTCTTCGCAATTTTTAATATATTAGCTAGTATATTAAAAGGCGCTGGAAAACCTCGTATTCCAATGATAATTGCATTAGTTTCTCTAGTCCTGAACTTTTTGCTAAACATATATCTTATACCTAATTATCAATTAATTGGAGCAGCAATTTCAACATCAGTTGTGGGTTTATTAGCTGTAATTTTGACATCATATTTAATTTATAGAGAGTTTGGGGTTTTAATTTCTATTAAAAGTTTTTTAAAGATAATATTAGCATCTCTTATGACTACAATTCCTACTATCTTTATTGCTATTCCAAAATTTCTACTTCCAATTGAGTATATGTTTTCTATTGTAATTTACCTTATCCTTCTCTATGCTCTAAAGGAGATTACAAAAAAGGATATTGAAAAAATAAGGGAAACTTTAATTACATTTATTCCGTGGTTATAAAAGAAAAATATTTAAATGTAATTTTAAATAGGTTGTGAGTGAATTAATTATAGATTTCGTTAGCAAATTTTATAATTTTATAGGTATAATCAGAAGAAGGAGCCCATCTACCATTCAAGCAATTTAGTGTATGATCTCCATTGTAGTTATGCGGAGGAGATGAACCCCAAGCAAAATGCCTTGGGTCATATTTATCAGAACAATAAAGATTCCCCTTTGAATCTTTTATCTGAACATGGTCAGGATATATATACCATGCTAAATGAGCATAATGAGCTATGATTCCTAATTCTTCAGTAGTAAAAGTGTTATAAACTCCAGGTGCTCCAGTAGCTCCT
>Ga0114919_10002370_pt1 | contig 15275 bp, 8 predicted proteins | sample BlataG_FD_88682 | JGI IMG/M metagenome (GOLD analysis project Ga0114919, IMG submission 88682) | Deep subsurface microbial communities from Black Sea to uncover new lineages of life (NeLLi) - Black_00105 metaG | ecosystem: Environmental > Aquatic > Marine > Oceanic > Sediment | place: Atlantic... | reverse complement strand
TACAACAAGGACATCAGGCTGCAGAGCAACTAAACGAGGAATATAACTGTCTGCTTCTTCAATAGCGTCTTTTTTTGCCTCAAAATCTCCGTCTTCACCTGCCGAATCTGTTTTTTTTACATGGACATAGAAAAAATCATAGTCTTTGTAGTATTTTTCTGCTGTTTCAAAAATAGCAGATAAGTTTTCGCCGGTCTCCAGGATTTCCATTCCAACAAGCTTGGCCAATCCTTTATACATCGGATAATTCGCTATGGCTGCAGGCTTTAATTTATAAAGTTCTCTCAAGGTGGAGAGAGAAGGGTAATGGGAAAACCCTCTTAAAAGGACGGTATTGGTTTTAGGGGTACTTTTCAAGAGGTCTGTCACCTCATCGAGAAAACGGTTCACGATCAGAGCGGTTTTTGATGCATCCTGGGAAAGGGCCTGGACAGGGACTCTGGGGTTGTTTTCTTTTTGAGGGTCTGCATCGGAAAGGGCCTCCGAGAGCCCTTCTCCAGTGAATTTAGCCACGAAGCGGTGTTCTTTCCCTGGGAAAAGGGCAATTTTTGTCCCCTCAATGCTCTTAAGAGAGTTGTTGAGTCTTTGGCACAGTTTTTTATTCTCGCTGGTGGGGATTCTCCCTGCCCTGCGGTCAATTATAAGTCCGTCCTTCAGAGTTGCAAAATTTCCTCTGGCCACCAGATCATTTTTCCCGACTTCGACACCAGATCCGAGAGCTTCCAGAATTCCCCGGCCAAGGATATATTTTGTGGGATCGTAACCAAAGAGAGCAAGGTGAGCCGGGCCACTTCCCGGCGTGATGCCCATAAAAACCGGGTCGGTCAGGCCGCAGGAGCTTTTTGCGGCTAGGCGGTCGAGATTCGGGGTTTGAGCTGCTTCGAGCTCTGTTTTCCCTTGGACAGGCAGTCCGCCTAATCCATCCAGGACTAGAAGGACAATTTTAGAAGAGGTTTTAAAACTTAGCTCTTGTACAATTCTTTCCCAATCCATGGTCAAAACAACTATAAGAAATTATTGAAGTGAAGTCAATTTTCAAAAAAGTAGAGGAGCAGCTTCTTTTTTATAAACCTTTCCGAATTTATGATTCAAAGAGGCTTTGGGAAACAGCTCGGCTCCCAATCAGATTTTTTACGCCATTTCTTCATCAATTTTTTTAACGCATAAGCGAAGGACAGCGGGTAAAAAACCGTTTGAAGGTTAAGCGGGCATGGTTCACAAAATAGGGGGCAGTCCCTATAAATACAAAAGGGACAGTCCCCTATTTTGTGAGAGCGAAACCTGAAACCGAGCAGCTTTTGCCTCGCTGGGGCAAAAGCTGCGTGTTTTTGAACCTGCTGACCTGAGCTTTCTCAAACATACTCGCAGGTCGACTCTGTCGACTTCCCTAGAAAGCCAAAATCCGAAGGCTAAATCTTCAATGGTCGCTTACGATATTTCCCAAAACCTTGATCTCAGGTATCAAGGATTTGGAAATGCTTCCTATTTTTGTCAAAAAATAGAACCGTCTTCATTTTTATGATAAAATCGAAAAATGAATAAAGTCTTTGTTCTTGATTTTGGCTCTCAGTATACACAGCTCATCGCAAGAAAAATAAGGGAACTAGGGATTTATTCTGAGATTTTCCCTTTTAACACTTCGCCTTCCAGGCTCAAGAAAGAAAAGCCCGGTGCTATTATTCTATCCGGAGGTCCTCAGAGTGTTTATGACAAAAGAGCTCCTCACTCTTCCCGAGAGATTTTTGAACTGGGAATCCCAATTCTGGGCATTTGCTACGGACTGCAGTTTATGGCCAATCTTTTAGGAGGCAAGGTAATCTCTTCGAGCAAAAGAGAATACGGATTTGCTACGCTAAAGGTTACAGATAACAAAGGATTGCTCTCCGGGATCAGGGATAAGAGCCAGGTCTGGATGAGTCATGGGGATAAAGTGGAGACTGTTCCGCCAGGTTTCATTATCTCAGGGAAGACGTCGCACTGCCACGCCGCTGTTATAGAAGAAAGAGAAAAAAAGCTGTTTGGCGCTCAGTTCCATCCAGAAGTTATTCATACTAAACAGGGAAAGAAGATTTTATCTAACTTTCTTTTTTCCCTCGCAGAGTTAAAAGCTGACTGGAAGATGGCTTCTTTTATTGAACAGAAAGTGGAGGATATAAGTGATCTCGTAGGGGATAAGAAAGTTATTTGTGGTCTTAGCGGCGGAGTTGATTCTCTCGTTACATCCCTGATTGTACAAAGAGCTGTAAAGGACGATCTTTTCTGCATATTTGTAAATAATGGTCTTTTGAGGAAAGGACAGTACAGGGAATTAAAAAAGAAGTTCAGCAGTAAATTATCCCTGAATGTTATTGGTGTTGATGCTTCACAAGAGTTTCTCGATAGACTTGAAGGAGTGATATCCCCGGAGACAAAAAGAAAACGTATCGGGAAGACTTTTATCCGTATTTTTGAAGAAGAGGCAAAGAAAATCGGAGGAGTTGAGTTTCTTGCGCAGGGAACAATTTATCCTGATGTGATTGAAAGTAATCCTGTCAAAGGCCCATCCTCTTCCATAAAATCTCACCATAATGTTGGGGGATTGCCATCAAGATTAAAATTTAAGCTTATCGAACCTCTCAAGGAGCTTTTTAAAGATGAAGTGAGAGCACTGGCTGAGGAGCTAGGGGTGGACAGGGAATTTATTCTTCAGCATCCATTTCCCGGACCTGGCCTGGCTGTTAGAATTGTTGGGGAAGTCACACAAAAAAGGATAAAGCTTTTAAGGGAAGCCGATGCAATTCTCCTTCAGGAAATAAGGAAGGCTGGCATTTACCATAAGTTGTGGCAGGCATTTGTAGTTTTACTCCCGGTGAAGTCAGTAGGAGTTATGGGTGATAAGCGGACTTACCAAAGTGTTGTTGTTATCCGACTTGTCCAGAGTGTTGATGGAATGACTGCAAATTGGTATCCTGCAGGTCCAAAACTTCTATCACTGATATCGAGCCGGATTGTCAACGAGGTAGAAGGAGTTAACCGAGTGGTTTATGATACAACCACTAAGCCTCCGGGCACGATAGAATGGGAGTAATGTAATTATTATTCATAAATAAAAGAAACAAACTATAAAATGGAACTATCGTTTATCCACCTCCACAATCATTCAGAGTTCAGCATTCTGGATGGAGCCCTGAAAACATCGTCTATGGTAGATGCTGCCTTTAAAAATAATATGCCTGCGGTTGCTTTGACCGACCATGGAAATATTTTTGGAGCAGTGAGTTTTTTTAAACAGGCAAAGGAAAAAAAGATAAAGCCGATCCTGGGTTGTGAAGTCTACGTAGCTCCCAAAAGCCGCTTTGATAAGAAGGTTGAGAGAAAACGCCCGATCCACTTTCATTTGGTTTTACTCGTCAAAGATGAAAAAGGATACAAGAACCTCTGCCAGCTTATCACTAAAAGCTATTTGGAAGGTTTTTATTACAGGCCACGTGTCGATAAGGAGCTTTTAGCTCAGCATGGTGAGGGGTTGATTGGCCTTTCTGCGTGTTTGAAGGGAGAAATAAGCCATTATCTGGGATTTGACCAGGAGGATAAAGCCCAGGAGGCTGCCCTTGAATATGCCTCCTTCTTTGCAAGGGAAGATTTTTACATTGAAATACAGGATCATGGCCTGGAACAACAGAAAAAAGTTAATCCTTTACTAATCCGCCTTTCTAAAAAACTTAATCTTCCTTTGGTTGCCACAAATGATGTGCACTATCTCTCGAAAGAGGATGCTGAAGGACATGATATTCTCCTCTGTATCCAGACTAATAAAAAAGTGACAGAACAGGACAGAATCCGCTTCGGGACAAATGATTTCTATTTCAAGTCAGGCGAAGAAATGATCAATATTTTTAGGGAAACTCCTGAAGCCATTCAGAACACAGCCAAGATCGCAGCGCAGTGTAATTTTGAATTCCCTACTTCTGGATATTTCCTGCCGCAATTCAAGGCTCCAGAGTCAACATCTTTAGAGGAGTATTTTGATCGAGTGGTCAAGGACGGATTCCAGAATCAGGTGAAAGTAATCACCAGGACAAAAAGTAAGGAAAAGCTGCCGGAACTTCTCGAGAAGTACGAAGAAAGACTGGAGACGGAAGTCAAGCTCGTTAAAAAAATGGGATTTGAGGGATATTTTTTAATCGTCTGGGATCTTATCCAGGAGGCGAAAGCCAATAATATTCCTGTAGGACCTGGCAGGGGTTCGGTTGCAGGGAGCCTGCTTGCTTATAGTTTAGGAATAACAGATGTTGATCCCCTGGAATATAATCTATTATTTGAAAGATTTCTCAACCCGGAGAGAATCAGCCTTCCCGATATTGACATTGATTTCTGTGGAAGACGTAGGGAAGAAGTTCTTGCGTATGTAACAAATAAATATGGGCAGGAAAATGTCTGTCAGATCATAACTTTTGGGACCATGGCAGCCCGCCAGGTAGTAAGAGATGTAGGGAGGGCTCTTGAAGTTCCCCTCACCGAAGTGGATCAGATCGCAAAGATGATTCCTCCATTCGGTCCAGAGGCCACTATTGAGGGGGCGATCAAGAGCATTCCTCAGTTAAAAGAGTTGAGGGATAAGGATGCCAAGATTGCGCACTTACTATCCGTGGCTCAAAAATTAGAAGGCCATGTTCGCCACCCGTCCATTCATGCAGCAGGGATTGTTATTACTCCAAAACCGCTGGTGGAATTTTTGCCGCTTTATCAGTCCGTCAAAGGTGAGATCACAACTCAGTTTCCGATGCAGGATATTGAAGCCATTGGCCTTCTCAAGATGGATTTGCTCGGGCTGCGTAACCTGACTGTAATCAAGGATACAGTAGAACTTGTAAAGAAAGAAACAGGTCAAAAGATTGACCTTAAGAATATTCCCCTGGAAGATAAAAAAACTTTTGAAGTTTTTAAATCAGGCAATACAGACGGAGTCTTTCAGTTTGAAAGTTCAGGGATGAAGGATTTACTCAGGAATTTTAAGCCAGAAAACTTTCGCGACTTGATCGCTTTAAATGCTCTCTACCGACCCGGTCCGCTTAAAAGCGGGATGACGGATGAATTTATAAAATGCAAAAACCATCCGGATCGGATTAAATATGAATGCCCTGAGCTGGAACCCATTCTGAAAGAAACCCAAGGTCTAATTGTCTATCAGGAACAGGTAATGCAGATAGCGACAGAGCTTGCAGGATTTTCAATGGCTGAAGCTGATATTCTGCGGAAAGCCATGGGCAAAAAAGTTACGAGTATGATGAAAGCTCAAAAGCAGAGATTTATCCAGGGAGCGAAGAAAAAAGGCCTGACTCAGGCTAAAGCTAATAAAATCTTTGATCAGATTAATTATTTTGCCGGTTATGGTTTTAACAAGTCCCATAGTACGGCTTATGCCTATCTGGCCTACCGCACCGCTTATCTAAAAGCCCATTATCCTTTGAATTTTCTGGCAGCTCTGTTAACTTCAGAGGCTGAGAGAGGAGCAACACCTCAAGTAGTGAAGTACATCAAGGAATGTGAGGAAATGGGAATTAAAGTTCTCCCTCCTGATATAAACGAAAGTGATTTTCATTTTACTGTTTCAAAAAAAGATATCCGCTTTGGCCTCTCTGCTGTAAAAAATGTCGGTGAAGGATCGGTTCAGGCTCTGATTCAGGCAAGGGAGAAAAAAGGGAGATTTACTTCTCCTTTTGATATCTGTGAAGAAGCTGATTCTAAAGTTATCAACCGCAAAGTGATTGAAAGCTTGATAAAAGCAGGAGCATTTGATTCCTTAGGATGGAAAAGATCCCAGTTATTTCACCTTATTGATAAAATGATTGAGTATTCCCGCGAGATTCATAAGGCCAAATCCTCGAAGCAGAATCTCCTTTTTAGTAGCAGTCAAATTGAGCCTTCCCCCATTCCCCCTGAAATAAAGGAGATGCCGGAGTGGGATGAATCTCTTTCTCTCTCTTATGAAAAAGATGCATTAGGATTCTATATTACAGGTCATCCCCTGGCCGAATATGGAAAACAGCTGGAAAGGCTTGTTTCCCAGTCGATAAATCAGCTGGATGAAGAAAAGGATTTTAACAGTGAAATTAAAGTCGCAGGAATTATATCTTCCGTTAAGCCCCTGAAGACTAAAAAAAATGAGAGGATGGCAACTTTTATCCTGGAGGATATGAGCGGCAGGATTGAGGTTGTTGCTTTTCCCGAGAGCTACAAGAAATATTATGATAATCTGAGAGAAGACCTGCTGGTATGGGTCAAGGGGAAATTTTTAGGAGAGGGAGAAAGCCGAAGGATTCATCTCCTTCAGATTATGCCTTTAGCAGAAGCTATACAGAAGCAGGCGAAAAGAGTGGTCTTGAGGATTTTTCTTCCAGGCATCGAGGAGACAGTCTTTGAAGAATTAAAAGGCACGCTAGATCAGAACCGAGGAGAATGCCCTGTGTTTTTTGAGCTAGAGACTCCCCATTCCTACAGAGTGATAGCTCAGGCTGGGGAAGTCTCTGGGATCTCTCTTTCAGAAGAGTTAACAAGAAAAATTGAGAGTTTGTTAGGAGAAGACTCCATTTTCATCGAATACTGATACAGAATTATATGATGAAGAAAAAGAATATGCTTGAAAAAGCTTACGATCCGAAACCAGTTGAAGATAAATGGTCCAAATTCTGGATAAATAAAGGCCTGTTTGTGCCCGAGGTTCCTTCCAAGAAGAAAAAATTTTCTATGGTTCTTCCTCCCCCAAATGTTACTGGCTCGCTTCATATGGGACATGCCCTTTGTTTTACACTGCCCGACATTATTGTTCGTTGGCGGAGGATGCAGGGTTACAACACTCTCTGGCTGCCTGGAACAGACCACGCAAGCATTGCTGTCCACAATGTGATCGAGCAGAGCCTTGCAGATAAAGGGCAAACCAGGGAGGGAGTCGGGCGGGAAGAGTTCCTGAAGATCGCCTGGGAATGGAAGAATAAATATGGAGGGGTTATTATTAACCAGCTGAAAAAGCTCGGGACTTCACTGGACTGGACAAGAGAACGGTTTACTCTGGATGATGGTTTTTCCAAAACTGTAAAGCATGTTTTTATCGAGCTTTATAATGAAGGGCTTATCTACAGAGACTATTACCTTGTTAACCGATGCCCAAACTGTGGGACGGTTCTGTCGGATATTGAGATCGAGCACAAGGAACGGCAAGCTAAGCTGTATTACATCAAGTATCCCCTCTTGAATTCTGAAGAAAATATCATTGTAGCCACCACACGTCCTGAGACTATGCTTGGCGATACTGCGGTAGCTGTTCATCCTGATGATAAGAGATACAGAAAGATACAGGGGAAAAAAGTGCTCCTCCCCCTTGTCAACAGGGAGATTCCTGTTATTACAGATGAGAGGGTGGAGATGGAATTCGGAACAGGAGCAGTTAAGGTGACCCCTGCTCATGACCCGGTCGATTTTGAATTAGGAAAACACCATAATCTTGAGCAGGTGATTGTGATAGATGGCTCAGGCAGGATGACAGAGGAAGCAGGAGAAGAATTCAAGGGATTAGACAGATTTGAATGCCGGGAAAAAGTGCTCTCTAAGCTTGAGGAAATTGGACTGCTCGAAAAGACAGAAGACTACAAGCATGCTGTTGGGCACTGCTACCGCTGCCAGACTATCATTGAACCTCATCTTTCCTGGCAGTGGTTTGTTCGCGTGGAGCCTCTGGCTAAAGAAGCTATCCGGGTGGTTGAAGAGAAAAAGATAAAATTTATTCCTCCGAACTGGGCTAAAACTTATTTTGAATGGATGTACAATATCCATGACTGGTGTATTTCGCGTCAGCTATGGTGGGGACACAGAATTCCTTCATGGTACTGTCAAAAGTGCGAAAATGTGATGGTAGACATGGAAGCCCCTAAGAAATGCGAGAAGTGCCAGAGTGTAAACCTCATTCAGGATGAGGATGTTCTTGATACATGGTTCAGTTCTGCTCTGTGGCCTTTTGCGACAATGGGTTGGCCTGAAGAGACAGAAGATTTAAAAACCTTCTACCCCACAGATCTTTTGTCAACAGGATTTGATATCATTTTTTTCTGGGTTGCCCGCATGATTATGATGGGGCTTAAATTCGCTGGAGATATTCCTTTTCGCTATGTTTATATTAACGGGCTGGTCAGAGATTTTAAACAGCGAAAAATGAGTAAATCCGAGGGAAATATCATCGACCCTCTAGAAATGATCGACAAATATGGCACAGATGCTCTACGTTTTACAATGGCTGCTCTAGCCATTCCTGGTATGGATATTTCTCTATCCGAAGAGAGAATGGCTGGTTACCGAGCTTTTGCCAACAAAATATGGAATGCCGCTCGCTTTGTTTTGATGAGTATCAAAGGCGACGAATTTCTCCAAAAAGAAGAAGAATTAACTCTGGCTGACAGGTGGATCAGGAGCAGATTGGCCAAGATTATTGAAGAATTAAATGGTGCTTTAGAGGATTATAAATTTTACGAAGCAGCTGACAAAATCTATCACTTTATCTGGCATGAATTCTGCGATTGGTACATCGAGCTTGTAAAACCAAGTCTTAAGGAAAAAAACAGGACGTCAGAGGCTGTACTGGTTGAGACATTAGATCAGATACTGAGGCTTCTCCATCCTTTTATACCTTTTATTACAGAAGAAATCTGGCAGAATCTTCCATCCTCCGGGGAGTCTTTAGTCACTGCGTCTTTCCCTAAAGCAAGGCAGGATTTAAAAAACGAGAACGTGGAGAGTGAAATGGAATTTCTTCAGGATGCTATTGTTGGGATCAGAACTATAAGAGCGGAGAATAAGATTCCTCCAAAACAAGAATTGGAGCTCTGGGTAAAGGTGAACAAAGAGAAAGAAAAACAGATAATTCACAAAAACCAGATCTATATTAAGACGCTGGCCAATATCCGTCGGATAAAAATCTTAGATCAATTCCCGCAGGAAAAGAAGCTCCTTAAGGGTGTTGCTGGTTCCTGGGAGATAGCGATTCCTATTGAAGAGGGAGTTTTTGATTTGGATCAGGAAAAACAGAGGCTACAGAAAGTGATAGCGAAAATTTTGCTGGATATAGAAAATATAGAAAGCAGACTGCAAAACAAAAATTTCTTTAACCGGGCTCCAAAAGAAATAATCCAGGAGACCAGAGGTAAGCTTCAAGAGCTTCAGAATAAAAAAACAAAACTGGAAGAGGGGCTCGAGCACATTCTTTCCCTTATGAGATAGATAACAGTTCAAGATTCACAGAAAATTGTGTAGACATAGGGTTTTCAGAATTTTGAAGTATTAAAAGGGAATTAATCATAATTTCGCACTCTGAGCTTTTAACTTATGACCATGGAGATTGGGGCAAAAATCCGCAGGGTAAAAAGTTGCTCGTCTACCAATGATCTGGCAAAAAAGCTGGCATATAACGGAGAAGAAGAGGGCACGGCTGTTGTCTCCGCTGAGCAGACAAAAGGGAAAGGTACAAAGGGAAGAAGTTGGTTCTCTGCTAGAGAAAAGGGGCTTTACCTATCTGTCATTCTCCATCCTCCCCATTCCGACATTTCTCTTTTACCCCTTATGGCAGGAGTATCGGTTTGTGATGCCATTTTTAAGTCAGTCGGTCTCAGGATCAGATTAAAATGGCCAAATGATGTAATTTGGGGCAAGAAAAAATTAGGAGGAATTCTTTGCGAGAGTGGTTTTTTGGGGAGCCAGCTTAACTATGTTATCCTTGGGATTGGATTGAATGTGAGCCACAGGAGGGAAACTTTTCCTGAAGAGATTCGCCATCAAGCCACTTCCCTTAAACTTATAACAAAGGTAGAAGTAGACAAAAAGGCCCTTCTCGGAAACCTCTGGCCTGTTTTGAACTATTGGTACGGTCAGTTTTTGCAGGGTAAGGCGGAAAATATTGTCAGGGCTTTTCAGGAGAATTCTGTCTTGGCTCCAGGAAAAGATATCACTGTGATTACGGGAGGAACGGAGGTTTCTGGAACTTATCAGGGGATAGATTTGTTAGGAGGCCTTATCCTTGAAACCAGGGGAGAGAGAAGGTCTTTTTTTTCAGCAGAGATAAAAACAATAAAAAGTGAAACCAAGGAGGCATAAGATGCTTTTAGCCATAGATATCGGTAATACTAACATTGTTTTTGGGATATTCGAGGGAAAGAAATTAATCAGGAGTTGGAAGGTCAAGACAGAAAGAGATAAAACCTGCGATGAATATGGTGTTACCCTGTTAAACTTGCTTTCATTATCCGGACCAGAAAAGACGGAGATAAAATCCACCATCCTCTCCAGTGTTGTTCCTCCACTGACTCCGGTCTTTCAGGATTTAAGCCGGAGCCTGTTTGGGATTAACCTCTTGGTTGTTGGACCTGGTTTAAAAACTGGGATGGCGATTCTTTATGAAAATCCTCTTGAGGTTGGAGCAGATAGAGTTGTTGGCGCTATTGCAGCCTATGAGAAGCATGGAGGTCCCTGCATTGTGGTAGATTTTGGAACAGCTACAACATTTGATGCCGTTTCTTCTAAGGGAGAGTATTTAGGAGGCTCTATAGCTCCAGGGATTCAGATTTCGGCGGAAGCACTTTATTTAAAAACTGCCAAGTTACCACGTATAGAGATAAAAAAACCAAAAGAGGCAATAGGCCGAACAACTGTTGCCAGTATGCAGTCAGGCCTTCATTTTGGTTATATTGGCCTGATTTCCAATATCATCGAAGAGATCAAAAAAGAATTAGGTGGGGAAGCTATTGTCATCTCAACAGGAGGATTTGCTGCCCAAATAGGCCATGAGGTCAAGTCCATCAATTTTCAGGAGCCTAATCTGACTTTGGATGGACTGAGAATCCTGTATGAAAGAAATAAGAAGTAAAAAATTATTCCTAACCAGAGAGAAATATTGTGGGTAACAAAGAGAACAGTAGAAGCGACTATTTTCAGTCTATTGCACGATATTTTTTTAAGCAGCGGGGAGCTCCTTTTTTCCTCTCCTCAAAAGAGCTAGACCTTGTTGTATTATGGGAAGAGATGGAAATTCCTCTTCCTGTTGTCCTGGAAGGAATAAAGAGTTCTTTAGAAAATTATAGGCAGGCACCTGGAAAAAAGGACAGAATTCAGTCTCTTGTCTTCTGCAGTAATAATGTTTTGAGAGCTTTTGAGCAGTATAGAGAAAGGAAGGTTGGTTTTAAGGAATGGCTGGGAGATAGAAAAAAGAAAAAAGAACAAGCAAAGACCGAACTAAAAAAGTTCTTAGAAATGATCCCGCCCAAGATAACTTACTTAAAAGAAGCTTATTTAAGAGCTCAAACAATTCTTTCTCAAAGTTATTTTAATGAGGAGGAACTTGAGCAAATAGAAGGAGAAGTCGAAAAGCTTCTCTGGCAGAATGCTCCTGATGGAGAAAAAGCAAAGATTAAGGAGGAAGTTCTGGCTGGATATAAATTCAAAGAAGAAGAATTTAAAAGAATTTTTAAGGTTAAACTTGTAAAGGTTTTAAGAGACAAATATAAAATTCCATATATCTCTCTCTATTATTATTAGTAAAAATGTTAAAATGGGGACAGGCCCCATTTATATTCCTTAGGGGCTTGATTTATCAAACCCTCATATTAATAGGAGTGAAGGAATTTGATTCATCAAACCCATCTTTAATGAAAAGGTTGTCACGTTGCTAAGCTCCTCGCAGAAATATCGAGTAAAAAATCTTTAAAATAAAGAATAGTAAAAAAAACAAAAATGGATAGCGAGATTGTATCTCTTTTAAGGAAGAGAAGGGAAGGTTTGAGCTTCCAGAAGATAGCGCGGGAGCTTCATCTGTCTCCGAGAGAAAAACAGGTATTAAGTAAAAGGCTCAAGAAATTGCAGGGGCAGGGAGTTGTGCTCAGGTTGAAGAGACTGTATTATGTGCCCGCAAAATCGAATCTGGTTAAAGGAAAATTTTTCCCATCTCCTAGAGGATACGGTTTTGTCAGCCCGGAGAAAGGATTATCTGAAGATATTTTTGTTCCAGCCCGTCACTCAGGGGGTGCACTGAAGGGAGATATTGTAGAAGTCCTCTATCGAGAAAAAGGGAAAAGAGGAAAGCCTGAGGGGCGAGTGATCAGGATTGTCAAAAAAGGAGCAAAGGAAATGGTTGGCCTCTATTCAGAACGAATGGGACAGGCTTTTTTCCTTCCTTTTGATTCTCCTTCATCAGAAGAAATTCCTATAACCTGTGAAAAACAGGTTTCTCCCTATCCAGGGATGATCGTTGAGGTGGACAGGGGCACTTTGAAGCTGACAGATGTTCTTGGAATGCCCGATGCCCCTGGAGTGGATACCCGCACTATCATCAAGAGATTTAGTTTGGCCGCTTCATTTTTAGAAGAGGTTTTAGCAGAAGCCAGGGGATTCTCCTCAGAAATTAGCGCCGAGGACAGGAAACAGAGAAAGGATTACAGGAACTGGCTGACCGTAACGATAGATGGTGAAAATGCCCGGGATTTTGACGATGCAGTGAGTGTGAGAAAGCTAAAAAACGGACATTTTCTTCTTGGAGTGCATATTGCTGATGTATCCCATTATGTCAAGCCAGGTTCCTCCCTGGATTCTGAGGCTTTTGAGAGAGGAACAAGCGTTTATTTTCCTGACCTGACTCTTCCCATGCTCCCTGAGGAGCTTTCAAACCATATCTGCAGCCTGAGGCCAAAAGAAGAGAAATTAACTTTTTCAGTACTGCTTGAGATAAACAGAGATGGTGCGGTTGTAAAGACAAAATTTTATCCTTCTCTAATCAAAACAGCAGAGAGGATGACCTATAAGAATGTTTACAAAATATTCCAAGGAGACGAGAAAGAAAGGCGCAGATATTCCAAACTGATTCCTCATCTATTGCTGATGAAGGAACTGGTGAGAATTTTAAGAAAAAGAAGGGAAAAAGAAGGAAGCCTGGATTTTGACCTTCTTGAGCCTGAACTTGTCTATAAAGAGGGGAGCCTCCACTCGATTGTGCCTTTTGAACGCAACGAAGCCCATCAGCTTATTGAAGAATTTATGGTAACAGCCAATGAAGCTGTAGCCTCTTTTCTCAGCCTGAAGAATGTTCCATTGATATACAGGATTCATCCTCCCCCTGGTATTGAAGATATGAAGGCGCTTCGGGAGATGCTTTGCCATTTTAATATCCTCCTCCCATCACCAAAAAAAGTGAACTCAAAGGATCTGCAGGAAGCTCTGAAGAAGGCTGAAGGGAAGCCAGAGGAAAAATTTATAAGTATACAGGTATTAAAATCGCTGAGAATAGCTACATATTCTGAAGAAGACGCAGGTCATTACGGTCTTGCCAAAAAAAAATATACTCACTTTACTTCCCCCATCAGGCGGTATCCTGATTTGGTCATTCACCGTATCTTGAAAAGAGTCCTCAGGCAGGAAAAAGAAAAGATGCCCTCCCTTTCTTCTGTGGCTCTTCAAAGCTCCCAACAAGAACGAAATGCAGAGGGGGCAGAGAGAGAGCTGATCAAGTGGAGGATATTCCGACTCCTAAAAGAGAAACTAGGGGAAGAGTTTTACGGTATAATTGTCGATATCACCAAAGCTGGCCTGGTTGTAGAACTTGATGATTATTTTGTAGACGGGATTGTCTTTTATTCTGATTTAGGCAGAGATTACTATTTTAAAAAAACAGAAAAAACTCTTGTTGGCAAAAGGACAGGAAGGAAATTTGAGTTAGGGAATAGGCTGAAAGTTGTCGTGGTTTCTGTTAACCCGATTCTGAGAAGGATGGGCTTGACAATATGTCCGACAGGGAAGGAAAGGATTTGAAAAAAACAGCTTGTTTTGATGCGGTTGTCGACTTTACGCCTGTTGAGGAAAAAAACACTCTAGATGTACTGCTTCTTGCCCAGGGGAAAAAGATTTCCGCCTCTTTTCATTTTTACGAACGTTTTCAAAAAGAAAAACAGGATCTTTTTTTTATTCGAGTCCACACTGGCCTGCCTCTTGCTCTAAAATGGAAGGATAGTTTTGAGGTTCAAGGGCCAGGAAAAAGGCGCATTCTGGGAAAAGGATATGTTCTTAATCCCTTTTCGGAGAAAATAAGCCAGGAAAAGATAAAAAAAAGAGTATCCTTTCTTAAGTATCTTCTGGGCGATGAGAAAAAGATGCTTTTTGGTTTGGTAAAAGAAAAAGGGCTTCAGGGCTTAAGAGAAAGAGAAATAATGGATTTTTCATATCTAACAAGGAAGAAGCTTCTTAATTTAACCCAGCAATTAGAAACAGAAGGAGAAGTAAGAATTCTCTCTTTTACTCCTCTTTTGCTTCTTTCCCAGGAAAGCCTGGAATTCCTCTCAAAGAAAATTCTTTTCCTTCTTTCTTTTTTTCATCAAAAGCATTCCGATTTATCAGGTCTATCTTTGGAAAAAATCGAAAAAAGATTTAACCTGCATCCAAGGATCCTCTCCTTAGCCCTGAAGCATCTCTTGCACTCGGGCCAGATTAATCAAATAGAAGATAAGTTTGCTCTTCCCGATTTTAAGATTATCCTTACACCCGAAGAAGAAAAAACCTTAGGAGAGCTTGAAAACCTGTGCTTAAAGGGAGAGTTTCACCTGTACTCTTTGAAAGATCTTCAGCAACATTTTCACTGCTCAGGAAAAAAACTCCATAAAATACTTTCTTTTCTCATCGAGAGAAAAAAAATCATTCAGGGGAAGGATGGATTAATCCTTCATTCGCGTTGGCTGGATGAAATTATTTCAAAAATAAGGAAGTCCGGTAAAAGGGAAATGTCTGTTGCCGATTTTAAAGAACTGACCGGCCTCACCCGAAAGTTTGCGATTCCTCTGTTAGAACTTCTGGACCAAATGGGGGTGACCCGGAGAAAAGAGTCTTTACGGGAGGTCCTGTAAAGGATTTACTTTTTCTTTTTTTTACCTAGTGCTGTTTTAAGCTTTTCAGCAAAAATACCAAAAGCGGGTTCCTCAGAAACATAAGGTTTAAGTTTTTCTTTTTTCTCTTTGGGAGGAGGTTCTGCTTTTTCTTCTTCTGTTTCCATTTTCTCCTTTGCCTTAACAGCTATTAGGGCTTCCTGTTCGGATTCTTCGAGCTCAATTCGTTCTTCAATAAATCTTTTTGCTCCTTTTCTTGCCCTGGGATCTCTCTCGGTCTCAACCCTTAATCTCTTCTTACGCGAGATTCTTTCTTTTGCTGGTTTTAGTGGTTCTTCTTCAATTTCCACTGACACAGCTTCGGGGGGTGCTTCAACTCTAATCTCTTCTTTTATT